>Ga0102592_1000237_pt1 | contig 121678 bp, 114 predicted proteins | sample AraplaCol_mMF_r2_FD_76861 | JGI IMG/M metagenome (GOLD analysis project Ga0102592, IMG submission 76861) | Arabidopsis root microbial communities from North Carolina, USA - plate scrape MF_Col_mMF_r2 (SPADES assembly) (version 2) | ecosystem: Host-associated > Plants > Roots > Endosphere...
GCGCACGGATCGACTTTTCCCGTCCGACGAACAGCGGCACGATCATATGCGGGAAAACCACGATGTCGCGCAGGGGCAGAACAGGGTAGGCAGTGCTGCTCGCTACAGACGTTTTCTTCGTCATTTTATGTCCTTTCCATCGTCCCGTTACCGGGCTCTCTGCACGGCCGCTTGGGACCGGCCGGCACTCTCACTTGTTGCTACAAGTGGAGGTTCTGACTACGCTTTTCAAGCCACGCTAACGCCCGCGTTCCCCGGATGTGACGGCTTTGTTACAACGGAACGCCAACACTATGAAGCGCGTGGCTGGACCGGCGCTTACCACTTCCGACCCGGCTAAAATACAAACGCCAACAATAGGCTTACGGAATCACCGCATCATTGCCAAGCACTCCCCTTTGCGCAACATCGGCAAAGGCAATTCCGGTTCCCACCGGCAAAATACTAACAGCGCCTCGCATGGTTTTTCAAATAGAAAGGGGCCTGCCGATGGCAAGCCCCCAAAATAATCATAGGAAAGCAGCAAGATCACGCCGAAGCGTTGGCCTTTTCTTCCTGACGATCGGCATAGATGTAAAGCGGACGGGCCGAACCGCGCACCACTTCCTCCGAGATGACGACCTCGCGCACGCCTTCCAGCGTCGGCAGTTCGAACATCGTGTCGAGCAGGATCTTCTCCATGATCGAGCGAAGGCCGCGGGCGCCGGTCTTGCGCACGATCGCCTTGCGGGCGATTTCGCGCAGGGCATCCTCGTGGAAGGTCAGTTCCACGTCTTCCATCTCGAACAGGCGCTGATACTGCTTGATCAGCGCGTTCTTCGGCTCGGACAGGATCTGGATCAGCGCATCTTCATCGAGATCCTCGAGCGTCGCCAGAACCGGCAGACGGCCGATGAATTCGGGGATGAGGCCAAACTTGACCAGGTCTTCCGGCTCCAGTTCGCGCAGGACTTCGCCGACGCGGCGGTCGTCCTGGGCCTTGACGGTCGCGCCGAAGCCGATCGAGGTCTTCTCGCCACGGGCGGAGATGATCTTGTCGAGGCCGGCGAAGGCGCCGCCGCAGATGAACAGGATGTTCGTCGTGTCGACCTGCAGGAATTCCTGCTGCGGGTGCTTTCGGCCGCCCTGCGGCGGTACGGAAGCGACCGTGCCTTCCATGATCTTCAGCAGCGCCTGCTGCACGCCCTCGCCCGAGACGTCGCGGGTGATCGACGGGTTGTCGGACTTGCGCGAAATCTTGTCGACTTCGTCGATGTAGACGATGCCGCGCTGCGCACGCTCGACGTTGTAGTCGGCAGACTGCAGGAGCTTCAGGATGATGTTTTCGACGTCCTCGCCGACATAACCGGCCTCGGTAAGCGTCGTCGCATCGGCCATGGTGAAGGGAACGTCGATGATCCGGGCCAGCGTCTGGGCAAGATAGGTCTTGCCGCAGCCCGTCGGGCCGACGAGCATGATGTTCGACTTCGCCAGCTCGACTTCGCCGTTCTTGGAGGCGTGCGCCAGGCGCTTGTAGTGGTTGTGCACGGCGACCGACAGGATCTTCTTCGCCTGCCGCTGGCCGATGACATATTCGTCGAGGACCTTGATGATGTCCTGGGGCGTCGGAACGCCGTCGCGGGACTTGACCATCGAGGACTTGTTCTCCTCGCGGATGATGTCCATGCACAATTCGACGCATTCATCGCAGATGAAGACGGTCGGTCCGGCAATCAGTTTCCGGACTTCGTGCTGGCTCTTTCCGCAGAACGAACAATAGAGAGTGTTCTTGGAGTCGCCGCCGTTGCTGCCGCTGACCTTGCTCATATCATTTTCCTTCCAGCACGCCGCATTTCAAGGCGAAATCGCGGTCCACTCTATCAGCTCCTGGCGGCACTCCGTTTCCGGAGCCTTTGCCGAGAAGGGCTTCAGGGGGTACGAACCGGTCCCAACCAATCATGTCCGGGTTCCGGCGGCAACGAATTCCCCTTCGAATGCCGAATGCTATGTCATAAAAATTCAACATAGCATTAATAGTTACTATTAGCGTCTTCGTCGCCGGATGAAAGCCCTTGTTCAATCACAAATGGGATAGAACTGTGGCGACAAAAACACCATCCCAATTAATTACTAGGCCTGTTCGCCTTCCATTTCGAGGCGCGACGTCAGAACCTTGTCGATGACGCCCCAGCCCTGGGCTTCGTCCGCATCCATGAAATGGTCACGATCGAGCGTCTTTTCAACTTCTTCATAGGTGCGGCCGGTGTGCTTGACATAGACCTCGTTCAGGCGGCGCTTCATCTTGAGGATGTCGCGGGCGTGGCGCTCGATGTCCGAAGCCTGGCCCTGGAAGCCGCCCGAGGGCTGATGCACCATGATGCGGGAATTCGGCGTGGCGAAGCGCATGTCCTTGTGGCCGGCGGCCAGCAGCAGCGAGCCCATGGACGCGGCCTGGCCGATGCAGAGCGTCGAAACCGCGGGCTTGATGAACTGCATCGTATCGTAAATCGCCATGCCTGCGGTGACGACGCCACCGGGCGAATTGATGTAGAGGGCGATTTCCTTCTTCGGGTTTTCGGCCTCGAGGAAGAGAAGCTGGGCGCAGACGAGCGTCGCCATGTGGTCTTCGACGGCGCCCGTCAGGAAGATGATGCGTTCCTTCAACAGGCGGGAATAGATGTCGTAGGAGCGTTCACCGCGGTTGGTCTGTTCCACGACCATCGGCACGAGGGCCATAGCGGTATCGACTGGGTTTCTCATGTGCGTCCTTTGTCAACGTCTCGCCGGCCGGCGCCGGGAATCAAAGAAAAATGTCTTATCCCTACATAGAGTGTCCCTGCCCTCCTCTTCAAGACACGCCTGAGGATAACGTTAAGAAGGCGGGGCCGGGCGGTTCCTGGTAGCCTCTTTCCCCCAAACGCCTGTTAACGGCGAGCCCTCGGCATTGTCTCCCCCGGTTTTTCTCCATGACAGGATGAAGGAAGGCTTACTTCATTCGACCGTGCTTATACACGTTTACCCAACGGAAAGCCTACCGGCAGATATCGGCCCAAAACCATGCCGCAGCGCAGCGACATTAAGGAAGTGGCGAGCTTCCTCGGCAAGGATGCAAGCCAACTGAAAAGGGCCGACAGACGAGGGGTTTGCTGCCGTGTTCAATATTGCTACAGGTCTCGCCATCTGGTGTTCCGAGGCCATGACGCTTGCTTTGGTGCTGTTCGTCGCCTGGCGCCACAACGTCAGGAACGAGGCCTATCTCTATTGGGGTCTCGGCTTCCTTCTGACCGGCATCGGCTTTGCGATGATTGCCTTGCGCAGCGAAATCCCAAGCGTGCTTTCCATCGAGGCGGGCAATGCCATTGCGCTGCTCGGCCAGAGCGCCTGGGTGGCGGGTTTTCTCGCACTCGACCGCAAGAGGATCGAATGGTGGGCGCTGCTGCCGCCGGTCATCTGGCTGGCCGGGGTTTTCCTGCCCTGGGTCAACAGCGATTATTCGAACCGCGTGGTGCTATACAATCTCGCTTCGGCGACAGGTGCGACGGCACTCGCCATGGCGGTTGCCGCCGGCGACATGCGCCGCGAGCGCACCCGCGTCAAACTGATGGGCGTCTTCGTCATCCAGGGCTGCCTGTGCTTCGGCTCGGCGCTGACGACGGCGCTGACGCTGCCGAGCGACATCGAGGCGACCAATCTCGGCGGCGTCTCCGCCATGGCCAGCGCCTTCCTGCTGACCATCGCCTTCGCGTTCACGTGCCGGCTGATCATGGAGCGCTCCGAACGGCACCTGCGTGCGCTGACCCTGACCGATTCGCTGACCGGCGTGCTCAACCGCCGCGGCCTGCTCGGCTATTTCGACGCCACCCAGGAAAAAGCCCATAACGAGCAGCGCCAGGTCGCAGTGATGCTCTTCGATCTCGACCATTTCAAGCGCGTCAACGATCGTTTCGGCCACCAATCCGGCGATGCCGTACTCACCGCGTTTGCCCGCATGGCCCGCCAGTATATTCCGAACAGCATCTTCGGCCGCATGGGCGGCGAGGAATTCGCAGCCTTCGCCGCGGTTACGGACCAGACGGAAGCCGAGGCGATCGCCGAAGCCATCCGCACCGAATTCTGCCGCCTGCCCGTCAGCACCGGCGAAGCGATCGTCCCGGTCACGGTCAGCATCGGCATCGCGCTCGCCTCCTCGATCGAAGCCAATATCGACAAGCTGATCTCGGCTGCCGACCGGGCGCTCTATGCCGCCAAGGCCGCCGGCCGCAACTGCACGGTCACCTTCGGCGAAGCGGAGGCCGCAGCCCCTGCACCGGCCACACCGAGCAGCACCGCCGGCGAACTCGTGCCGACGGTCGACGATCAGGTCGAGGCCCTGCGGCGCATGGGCACGCTGTCGCGGGCCGGCTAGCCCGCTTCTTCACCCGCATCTTTCCGAGGCACGGCAAATCCGCTAAGCCTCGGGACATGATGATACCGTCCTTTCTCTCGATCGATCCGGCTCGCCGCCACGTCTCGCTGGACGGCCGCAACCCGGCCTTCTACGGCAACCCGAATGCCGCCTATGCAGCACTTCACGCCCATTGCCCGACCTTCTACTGGAGCGAGCAGAAGCAGTGGTTCTTCACAGGCTACGACCATGTGAACGCGCTGCTGCGCGATCGCCGCTTCGGCCGGCAGATCCTGCATATCGCCAGCCGCGAGGAGCTCGGCCTTGCCGAGCCGATGCCGCATCTTGCCAGTTTCGATCTCTCGGAACGGTATTCCCTGCTCGAACTCGAACCGCCCGAGCACACGCGGCTGCGCACGCTCGTCAACCGCGCCTTCGTCTCCCGCCATGTCGAGAAGATGAAGCCGGAGCTTGCCGAACTCGCCAACCGGCTGATCGACGGCTTTGCAGAAAAGGGCGAGGTCGAGCTGCTCTCGGCCTTTGCCGACATCATCCCGGTGACGATGATCGCCCGGATGATCGGCATTCCCGAGGAGATGGGACCGCAGTTGCTTGCCTGGTCGCACGCCTATGTCCGCATGTACATGTTCGGCCGCACGCGCGAGCAGGAGGAAGAGGCCGAACGGGCGGCCAAGGAATTTTCCGACTACGTCAAGACGGTGATCGCAGAACGCCGCGCCGAGCCGCGCGACGACCTGCTTACCCACATGATCCATACCGAGCACAAGGGCCAATATCTGACCGAGGAGGAGCTCGTCTCGACGACGATCGTGCTGCTCAATGCCGGGCATGAGGCGACCGTGCACCAGATCGGCAATTCCGTGCGCATCATCCTCGACAGCGGCTGCGATCCCTCGGAACTCTTCCGGGACGAAGCGACGACGGAACGCACGGTCGAGGAAACCTTGCGCATCGGCGCGCCGGTGCACATCTTCCAGCGCTGGGCGCTGGAGCCTGCCGAAATCGACGGCGTCTCCTTCAAGCGCGGCGACAAGGTGAGCCTCATCCTCGCCGCCGCCAATCTCGACCCGGCGAAATTCACCGATCCCCTCGCCTTCCGGCCGGATCGCAACGAGGCGGCGAACCTCTCCTTCGGCGCCGGTATCCATTTCTGCATCGGCGCGCCGCTGGCCCGGCTGGAGCTCAATGTCGTGCTGCCGATCCTGTTCGAACGGCTTCCCGGTCTCAAACTGTCAAAGACGCCGGTGGTCAAGGACGTCTACCATTTCCACGGGCTGGACCGGCTGGATCTGCAATGGTGATCACAGCCGCGCCTGGAAAGTCATGCGGCTGACTCTTCTTCCAGCTTGCTGGATATGTCGTGTGCCGACATAGGTCTTCCAAGCAGATATCCCTGCAGCTGATCGCAGCCGGCGTCGCGCAAGATCGCCGCCTGGCGGGTATTCTCGATCCCTTCGGCGGTCACCGGAATCTGCAGGGCGGTCGCCAGGGAAATGGTCGCCCGAAGAACATCGGCGCCATTTGAGCCTTCGTCGAGAGCCGACACGAGCGAGCGGTCGATCTTCATGCGATCAAACCCGAACTGCCGCAATGCGCCAATGCTGGCGTAGCCGCAGCCGAAGTCATCGAGCGCAAACTTGATGCCGACGCGCTTCAGCTGATCTATCGATCGTCGCGCCTGGTCCGGATTTGTCATCAGGACACCTTCGGTGATCTCCAGCGTCAGCCGGCTTGGATTGAAATCGAGTTCCTGCAGCACCGAGATCACTTCGGCGGCAAATTCCGGATTGCAGAGCTGGATCGGCGAAACATTCACCGACAATGCCAGATCGGGCCAGTTCTTGGCATGCTCGATCGATGTTCTGAGCATATGAACGCCAAGCGCATCGATGAGGCCGCATCTCTCGGCAAGCGGGATGAAAATCTCCGGACTGATGTTGCCCGTCGCCGTTCGCCAGCGTGCCAACGCCTCAAGACCAGTGACGGCGCCTGTTGTGGCGGAGACGAGAGGCTGGAAAACGGCTTCGATCGCGCCACTGCTGATGGCGTGCTTCAACAGGCCTTCCAGCTCGGCGACGCGTTGGCGTTCCTGGTCCAGTTCAGGATCGTATTCGATCGCCTGACCCCTGCCATTTGTCTTGGCGCGATAGAGGGCCATATCCGCTCTGCGGAGCAGCTCCAAAGGCGGAATGTCTCCGTTGAGCGCAGCCGCTCCGATGCTTGCGCCGACTTCGATCGTTCGTCCGTCGATTTTGAAGGGCTCGGTAAACAGCGCCAGAATGGTCTTTTCCATGTCTTCGCACGTAGCGGATCCGACGTGCACCAATGCAAATTCGTCGCCCCCCAGCCGGGCCGCGGCAACGACTTCGGGGTGGCAGGCGGTCAGCGCGTTCGAGACCAGCCGGATCAAATCGTCCCCCACCGCATGCCCCCAGGCATCGTTGACGGCCTTGAAGCCATCAAGGTCGACCAGATAGAGCCGGAGTGGCGTAGAGCCCACATCCTCCAGGTCTTCCAGCAGGCTGAGAAGCCCATGCCTGTTCAACAGGCCACTCAGGCTATCATGGCCCGCCTCGAAAAGTGCTGCTTGCGCCAACTGGCGCAGGCGTCGCGCCTCGGACGCGCCAACCATCAGAACGCCGATCAGGAACAGCGCAAGGATGGCGATAGCGGCCGCGACGTAAGGAGCAACCTGATGAAACACGGTGCTTCCGGGCGCCTTGCTCGGCCAGACGAGATAGCCGATGACGGCCCCCTTCATGTCGGTGATCGGCGCGTTCAGGAACGCCGGCTTGGGCGTCGTCTCGAGGTGCAGGCCTTCGAGTTCATGTTCGTTCGAGAGCGTGTCGAGAACCTCAGGCGTGATGTCCTTGTAGAAGCTCAACGTGCTGAGCTTCGGAAGCTCGCCGCTCTCCTCGAACGGCTGGATTGCCTGCGAGGCGATCAGCGCGACGCCGCTCTCGGTCTTGATGAAATTGACCACCGGCGCCCGCCCAGGATCAGCGGCCGCATTGATCTGCTGATCAAAGGTTTCGCCAAAAAACGCGCTCGGCTGGAAGGGCTTGCCTTTGGCATAGGCCGAGACAACCGAAGACCGGTCGGGGCCGATGACGATCGCGCCGTCATAGAGCGCGTAATCCTCGCTGGTTTTTCCCCAATTCTCATAGGCCCAATCGGCGGCGGTCGGCGATGAGGTCGCACGATAGGCATCGTCCCATACGGCATTGTCAGTCGTTGTCGAACCCAGGCGAGCCACAAATGCGCCGATTGCGGCGCGGGCAGCGCGATTGGCCCTGGCATCGTCGATCTCGTTTGCCGACCGGGTCATCTTGACGACGACATGAGCCATAAGGCCGGTCAGGACGAGAGCGACGACGAGGAAGCAGACGGTTGTCGCAATGATGGAAGACGTCTGAGTCCGAACGTGCCTACCTGCAAGATTCGACGACATGCAAATTCCGCAAAGATTAATTGCAAGGCCATGTCTGTGAGACGGCAGGAGACATCATGTCCGCAATGCGCTGCAGATCAGATCTAGCATTTGACGATGTAGGCCCGATTAATGGGATTGGTTAAAAGCGTTCTATCCGGCAAGGAAGCGCTGTCATTGGCGGAAAAACAGGCCATTATCGCCGCAAACCGGGACAGGCCCGGGGTCGCCGGCGTCGGTCTGCTCAAACCTTGATCACATAATCCTTGCGAGTCGTTTCAACGACTTCCCACGTTCCCCTAAAGCCGGGCCTGAGGATCATCCGGTCACCCGCCTTCAGATGCACCGGCTCGCCGCCCTCCTCCGTCACGATCGAATGGCCGGAGAGCAGGCTGAAATATTCCCACTCTTCGTAGACAATCCGCCACTTGCCCGGCGTCGCCTCCCAGATACCGGAATAGAGGCCACCTTCGGCCTCCTCCAGGTTCCAGCTACGGAATTGCGGATCGCCCGAGATGATCCGGCCGGGCTCCGGGGCGCCGAACTCCGGTTGGACGCCGTCGATGCTGAAGGTGATGAAATTTGCCGTGGTCATTATGGACCCCTTTGATCTCAGATCTTCGAGAGCGCCTGTTCGAGATCGGCGATGATGTCCTTGACGTCCTCGATGCCGACGGAAAGGCGCACGACGTCAGACCCGGCGCCGGCGGCGATCCTCTGCTCGTCGGTCAATTGCCGGTGCGTCGTCGAGGCCGGATGGATGACGAGCGAACGGGTGTCGCCGATATTGGCGAGGTGGGAGAAGAGTTCCAGTCCCTCGACCAGCGTCTTGCCCGCCTCATAGCCGCCCTTGACGCCGAAGGTGAAGATGGAGCCGGCGCCCTTCGGCGAATAGCGCTGCTGCAGGGCATGGTTCGGGTCGTCGTCGAGGCCGGCATAATTCACCCAGGCGATCTTGCTGTGCGCCTTCAGCCACTTGGCGACGGCGATCGCATTGTCGCTGTGGCGCTGCATGCGAAGCGGCAGCGTCTCGATGCCGGTCAGGATCAGGAAGGCGTTGAAGGGCGAAATCGCCGGCCCAAGATCGCGCAGGCCGAGCACGCGGGCAGCGATCGCAAAGGCGAAATTACCGAACGTCGCGTGCAGGACCATGCCGTTATATTCCGGCCGCGGGCTCGACAGCATCGGGTAATTGCCGGATTTCGACCAGTCGAAGGTGCCGCCGTCGACGATGAGGCCGCCCATGGAATTGCCGTGGCCGCCGAGAAATTTCGTCAGCGAATGTACGACGATGTCGGCGCCATGCTCGATCGGACGGATGAAATAGGGGGTCGCCAACGTGTTGTCGACGATCAGCGGCAGGCCGTTGCGGTGTGCGACGTCGGCGATGGCGGCGATATCGACGAAGGTGCCGCCGGGATTGGCCAGGCTTTCGATGAAGATACCGCGCGTCTTGTCGTCGATCTGGCTTTCGAAGCTTGCCGGATCGTCGGAATCGGCCCAGCGCACCTGCCAGCCGAAATTCTCGAAGGCATGGCCGAACTGGTTGATCGAGCCGCCATAGAGCCTGCGCGCAGCGATGAAGTTCTCGCCGGGGCGCATGATGGTGTGGAAGACGATCATCTGCGCTGCATGGCCGGAGGCGACGGCAAGTGCTGCCGTGCCGCCCTCGAGCGCTGCGACACGCTCCTCGAGCACGGCCTGGGTCGGGTTCATGATGCGGGTGTAGATGTTGCCGAAGGCCTGCAGGCCGAAGAGGGCGGCGGCATGATCGGAATCATTGAAGACGAAAGCGGTCGTCTGGTAGATCGGCGTTACCCGCGCGCCGGTCGCCGGGTCGGGCTGTGCGCCGGCATGGATCGCCAACGTGTTGAATCCCGGATCGTTCTTGGCCATGTCGTCCTCCCGTTATTGCTGACGAGCGGGATCATAACCACTCACGAACGAAAGTTAATCGCGATCCGTTTCAACCCGCGGGCGTTCCGTGGAAAATCCGTCTCCGCCAACAGCAACTCAGGCAATGAGACGAGGATATTCGATCGCCGGGCAACGGTTCATCACCACCTTGACACCGACGGCCTCCGCCTTTGCCGCCGCCGCATCGTCGCGGACACCAAGTTGAGACCAGATGATCTTCGGCAGCGGGCTCAGCGCCAGCGCCTCCTCGATGACCCCGTCCAGATATTCGGAGGCGCGAAATACGTCGACCATGTCGATCGGCACGGGAATGTCGGCGAGCCGGGCATACACGGTACGGCCCTGAATCTGCTTACCCGCCTGCCCCGGATTGACAGGAATGACCTCATAGCCGCGCGACAGCAGATAACCCATGACGCCGTTGCTCGGCCGGGCCGGATTGGGCGAAGCGCCGGTCAGAGCGATGGTCTTTACCGAATGCAGGATTCCGGCGAGGTAGTCATCCGTGTAAGCGTCGTGATTCATGTCCGTGTCTCCACTCCCGAAAGCCCTTCAGCACGGCCCCGCATGTTTTTTTGCATTTCCGTGAAACCGGCTGGGCGTCTTTTCCGTATATATGAATTGGATACTCCCTGAGGATGATTCGATGAAAAAAATCGCTCTTGCCCTCATGCTCGTGCTTGCCGCATCGCCGGCGCTGGCGATCTCGCGCTACAATCCGCTCGCCATGAGCTGTGCCAGCGTGCGCGCCGCCATCCACAATCAGGGCGCCGTCATCTTCCGCTACCAGTCTCCCCGCGGCTTGCCGCTCTACGATCGCTATGTCCGCAACAGCAATTATTGCGACGCGACCGATTATGCGGAATGGACGCATATTCCCTCGAAGGACGATCCCCGCTGCCCGGTCCTGAACTGCCAGAACATCGACAACCTTGACGGGATGCTTTTCGTTCCTCATCATCAACTTTGATGGTTTTAACGGTTGTAACGGCCGCGGGAAACTATACGTCTTTCGCGCTTGCGAAAGGTTTGGAGCTCAATCCCGCGCTGCGATTTTTTGAAGATTGCACAATCAAAAGCTTTAATTTTCCCCTATGTCAAAGTTATAGAATAATATCTATATTTCAGCACCATAGGATAATCTGCTTCCGAGTTCCGACAGCTTGTTTCTCCTTTTGTTCCCGATAATGCCATGCTATGTTCTCACGTCCATTAGAAACATCTCATAGTTGAAAGGAGCGCCTGGATTGAACGCATGTCGCGCGCACGTAAAAATTGCTCCAATGAGCCACCATTGTTCACCTACTGAAAGAATGCTATTCGACACATGACCGCATTAGCGGCCGCCGCCGTGCATTTTCGTGCAAATCTCAGTTGTCTTTTCAGGAATTCGAAACGCTGAAGCGAGGCGTGTTCCGCTTCTTCTCATCCTTTCCGGATTTACTCCCTTGCCTCTCGACGTCATCCTGCTCGTTCTCTTCGGCGCACTGCTGCACGCGACATGGAACGCCATCGTCAAGGCGGGGAGCGACAAATCCCTCGATGCGGCACTGATCTCGGCCGGCGGTGCGGTTTCGGCGCTGCCGTTCCTGGCATTCCTGCCGCTGCCGCAAGCCTCAGCCTGGCCGTTCATCGGCGCCTCGGCCATCCTGCAGTTCGCCTATTTTCAATTGGTCGCCGCCGCCTACCGCGCCGGCGATATCGGCCTCGTCTATCCATTGATGCGTGGCAGCGCACCGCTGCTGATTGCCGCGACAAGCGGTTTCATCCTCAAGGAAAATCTTTCCTGGGGCGCTCTTGCCGGCACGATGACGATTTCGGCCGGGGTGCTGACGCTGGCTTTGGAGGCGCGGCGCGGCAGCAGCCGCGCCGTCATGTTCGCGCTTGCCAATGCCTGCGTCATCGCCAGCTACACCTATGTCGACGGTATCGGCGCACGCATCTCCGGCAATGCGGTTTCCTACACTTTGTGGATGTCGCTGTTGCCGCCGGTGCTGCTGTTTGCCTGGGCAGCGTCGCAGCGCGGCGCTGCCGCCGTCGCGCGCCACGTCCGTCGCAACTGGTGGCGCGGCCTCATCGGCGGCGCCGGCTCGATCGCTTCCTACGGACTGGCGCTCTGGGCGATGACGAAAGCCCCGGTCGCGACCGTCGCCGCTCTGCGCGAAACCGCGATCCTCTTTGCGCTGGTGATCTCCATCACCGTCTTCAAGGAAAAGGCCAGCATCTGGCGCTACGTCGCCGGCGTGGTTATCGCAATCGGCGGACTGGTTCTGAAACTGGCGTGAATCATTCGCCCTTCCATTCCGGCATACGCTTGCCGAGGAAGGCGCCGATCCCTTCCTGCGCGTCCTGCGTCAGCATGTTTTCGACCATCACCTTGGCGGTATAATCATAGGCCGCCTCCACCGGCAGTTCGAGCTGGCGGTTGAAGGCTTCCTTGCCGATCCTCAGCGCCATCGGCGATTTGCTGGCGATCACCGCCGCATATTTGGACACGACCTGCACCAGATACTGTTTCGGCACGATGCGGTTGACGAGGCCGAAATCCTTGGCGGTCGAGGCGTCGATCGTCTCGCCGGTCAGCAGCATTTCCATTGCCTGCTTGCGGTGCGCGGCACGGGAAACGGCAACCATCGGCGTCGAACAGAACAGGCCGATGTTGACGCCCGGCGTGCAGAATGTCGAACTGTCGGTGCAGATCGCCAGATCGCAGGTGGCAACCAGCTGACAGCCGGCAGCCGTTGCAAGCCCGTCGATCTCGGCGATGACAGGCTTCGGCAGATGGGCGATCTTCAGCATCAGATCGGCAGCGAGCCGGAAGGACTTTTCGAAGAAGCCGGCCCCCTGATCTTCATCGGCGCGATGGGTCGTGAGTTCCTTGAGATCATGCCCGGCGGAAAAGACATTGCCGATCGAAGCGATGACGACGACGCGCACATCCGAATCCGCCCCGGCCGTCTCCAACTCGTGCATGAGCGCTTCGAGAAGCGCGATCGAAAGCACATTGGCCGGCGGATTGTTGAGCACCAACCGCAGCACGCCGTCGCGCAGCGAGCGGGTCAGCAATCCGCCCTCTTCTGCCCTGGCTGCGTCCGGGAAGGATACGATTTCGGCCATGATGCTGCTCCCTGCGCCCGCTCGATTCCAGCAGACGTTTTGCCACAAGGCGCTGGCAATTTCGAGCAGGATCCGCACGCCGCGCGTAAGCCGCTGCCGTCAGGACCAGAACCACGACTTCGATGCCTCGGCACTTGCCTGCGCACGCGTCAGACCGACATCGCGAAGCTCGTCGTCGGTGAGTTCGGACAGCGTGCGGCGGCTACGACGCTTTTCGAGATGATGTTCGATGACGGCCACCCGCCGCAGGCCCCAACGCGCCAGGCGGCGCAGTTTCGATCGAACGATATCGCGAGGCGCCACAAATATCCCGCTTGTTTCCAAAGCCATCTGTTCTTCCTTCCTTCAACGGATGAAAGATGCGCTGGATGACGCCATGAAAGAAGCTTATAGATATTATGATATGCATAAGGATTTCTTTGGCATGGCGCTCAACCTCGATCAACTCGCGACCTTCGTCAATGTTGCCGATCTCGGAAGCTTTACGGCTGCAGCCGACAAGGAGGGCCTGACGCAACCAGCCGTCAGCCTGCAGGTAAAGGGCCTCGAACAGCGGCTCGGTGTTCGGCTGATCGAGCGCGTCGGGCGACGGGCGCAGCCCACCGCGGCAGGTCTCGATCTTCTCGCGCATGCACGACGCCTGCTGCAGGATTCGGCGGCGGCGGAAGAAGCGATGCTGCCGTACAGAGATGGCGCAAGCGGCCGCGTGCGCATCGGCAGCGGCGGCACGGCGTCGATCCATCTGCTGCCGCGCGCCATCGCCGCCGCCAGAAAACGCATGCCCGGCCTCGAAATCACCGTGCGCATCGGTGATGCCGACGACGTTCTGCGCGATCTGGAGGACAATAGCCTCGACATCGCCGTCATCGCCCTGCCGGCATCGGGACGGAACTTCGAGATCGAACCCTTCTACGAGGAGGAACTGCTGGCCGTCGCTCCCGCAGGCAGTCTCATTCCCGAAGGCGGGCCGGACGCCGCCTTCATGCGCGACAGGACGCTGCTGCTTTACGAGGGAGGCAATACGCGGCGGGCAATCGATGGGTGGCTGGCTGCTCCCAATAACAGAATCCGCCCCGCAATGGAGTTCGGCAGCATCGAGGCAATCAAGGAACTGGTGGCGGTGGGGCTCGGCTGGTCGATCCTGCCGGGACTGGCGCTGAAGCGCGAACGCGCCGGCCTGGTGACGACATCATCGCTGAATCCGCGGCTCACGCGCCGCCTCGGCATGGTGCTGCGCCGGGACAAACATCTGACACGCGGCCTTCGCGAAATGATGAAATGCCTGCGCGAGTTCAAAGGTTAGGCCGCTTTCGACCGCGGGATGCGGTTTCAAAAGCCGGCAGCGACGAGATAAAAAACGTCAGCCTCCTCAGTTCACGACCTAACAAATGTGAGGTATCATAATACCACCTATCTAACATATTGTTTTCGCTTTGAATTTTTTACAGGCGTCGGAAGAGTCGATATTGACCCGATGTCACATTCCCTTTATACACCGCGCCAGAACGCAGCCTGTCCGGGCTGCTTTCTTTTTGGCATGCCTCGCGCCTGCCAATCCAAGCAACAAGAAACGCCCTTCAAGCCCTAGGGCCAAGGGTCCCAAAAGAGAGTATTCACTATGGCAACCTTCTCCCAGAAGCCTGCAGAGGTGGAGAAGAAGTGGGTGATCATCGACGCCGAAGGGCTGGTCGTTGGCCGTCTCGCTTCCATCATCGCTATGCGCCTGCGCGGCAAGCACAAGGCAACCTTCACGCCCCACGTTGACGACGGCGACAACGTCATCGTCATCAATGCCGACAAGGTCGTTTTCACCGGCAAGAAGTATTCCGACAAGGTCTACTACTGGCACACCGGTTATGCCGGCGGCATCAAGGAACGCACCGCACGCCAGATCATCGAAGGCCGCTTCCCGGAGCGCGTCCTCGAAAAGGCCGTCGAACGCATGGTTCCGCGTGGCCCGCTCGGCCGTCGCCAGATGAAGAACCTGCGCGTTTACGCCGGCTCCAACCATCCCCATGAAGCCCAGCAGCCGGTCGCCCTCGACGTTGCCGCGCTCAACAAAAAGAACGTAAGGAGCGCCTGATCATGGCTGACCTCTCCTCCCTGAAGGATCTCGGCACGGCTTCCGAAGCTGCTGCTCCGGCCCACGTCCGCAAGGTCGATTCGCTCGGCCGCTCCTACGCGACCGGCAAGCGCAAGAACGCCGTCGCCCGCGTCTGGGTGAAGCCGGGCTCCGGCAAGATCATCATCAACGGCAAGGAATTCGCGGAATATTTCGCCCGTCCGGTGCTGCAGATGATCCTGCGCCAGCCGATCGTTGCGGCTGCCCGTGACGGCCAGTTCGACATCGTCGCAACCGTTGCCGGCGGTGGCCTGTCCGGCCAGGCCGGCGCTGTTCGCCACGGTCTCTCCAAGGCGCTGACCTACTTCGAACCGGGCCTGCGCTCGGTGCTGAAGAAGGGCGGCTTCCTGACCCGCGACAGCCGCGTCGTCGAACGCAAGAAGTACGGCAAGGCAAAGGCCCGCCGCTCCTTCCAGTTCTCCAAGCGTTAATCGCTTCGGACAAATGGAATTACGAAGGCCGGGGAAACCCGGCCTTTTTGTTTGCGCTATTTAACCCAGGCGGAAGCGTGCCGGCTGCCATTGTCGCATTTCGGTTCGGCTGCTAGAAACTCTGCTGGTAGAAACTGGGCAAGGCGCTTCGCGAATGAGCGAAGCCGCAGTCAGGGTCGCATCATGGGAACAACCAAGTCCGCAGACAAATAGGCCGCAACAACCCTGCCCTGTTGTTGCGGCGTCTGTCCGGCCAATTCCGATACTGATGAAAAGACAGATCGCCGCCGAATGAAATCATTTGAGCGGATGCTTCCCCATGTCTTATCCCAAAATCCAGCGCTGGACCTATTCCATGCCGGCAGCCTTACTGCTGATGGCGCCTTTCGACATCCTGACCTCGCTTGCCATGGATATCTATCTGCCGATTGTGCCGATCATGCCCGAGGCACTCGGCACCTCGCCGGCCGTCATCCAACTGACCCTCAGTCTCTACATGCTCGTGCTAGGCGCCGGGCAGATCATCTTCGGCCCGATTTCCGATATTGTCGGACGGCGGCCCGTCCTGCTCGCAGGCACGGTACTCTTTGCCGCTTCCTCCTTGCTGCTTGCCGGCACCTCGTCGGCACCGCTTTTCGAGATCTGGAGATTGCTGCAGGCAGTCGGTGCATCGGCGGCCCTCGTCGCAACCTTCGCAACAGTGCGCGACGTCTACGCCGGACGTCCCGAAAGCAGCACGATCTATAGCTTGCTCGGCTCCATCCTCTCCTTCGTGCCAGCACTGGGCCCGATCGCCGGAGCCTTGATCGCCGATCGCTTCGGCTGGCGCGCCATCTTCCTCGTCATCGGCCTCCTTTCGATTGCCGCCCTTTTCAATGCCGGCATGCGGTGGCATGAAACCCGCCCTGCCGTCACCGCGAAGATCGCCCTTCGCCCGATCCTTAAGAGCTTTCCCTTCTGGGTCTATACATCAGGCTTCAGCACGGCGATGGGTGCCTTCTTCGTCTTCTTCTCGACGGCGCCCCGCGTCCTGATCGACAGAGCCGGTTTCTCCGGCATCGGCTTCAGCGTCGCCTTTGCCACGGTAGCACTGGTGATGGTCGTGACCGCGCCTTTCGCCAAACGCTTCGTCATGCGCTGGGGGATTGCAGGCAGCCTTGCCAGAGGCATGGCGACGCTGCTTCTCGGCGCCGCGCTGCTTGCCTTTGGAGAGTTGTTTCTGCAGCCCTCCTTTGTCAGCTTCGTCGTGCCGATGTGGATCATCGCGATCGGCATCGTCCTTGCGACGGCGGTGACCGCCAATGGCGCGCTTGAGGCCTTCGGCGATACGGCAGGAACGGCGGTCGCGTTCTATTTCTGCATCGAGAGCATCATTGTCGGCTTTGCCGGAACAGTCTTCGTGCTTCTGCTCGGCGGTGTCAGCGCCTGGCCGCTCGTCGGCTATATCTCAGCGAGCGCGCTGGCGACACTCGCCGGATTGTGGTCGCTGCGGCAGCGGGCCTGACAGCAGATGGTCAAGAACGGCCGCTCGACCGGACCGTGCGGCCGTCATCCGATCGATGGCTTGAAATCTGCCCGCAGCTCGCCTACCCCTTTCTGCGCGCAAGGGATCAGCCAATTCCTTCGCGAGACCGCCACCCGACGCTTTGGCGTCGAACGGTGATCATGCAACGCAGCGTCCGCACCGAACGCGACTATGGTTTTGCGACCGAAAAAAGGAGCATGACTTGGCGAACAGATCGATTGACCACGCCTTCACGGCGACCAGCCTCACTTCCGCCGCCAGCGACCCGACCTTTGCCGGCGCGCTGTCCTTCATGCGCCGCCGCTTCACCAAGGAGCTCGCCGGCGTCGACGTCGCCGTCTGGGGCATTCCCTTCGATGCCGCGACATCGAACAGGCCGGGCACGCGCTTCGGGCCGCAGGCGATCCGGCGCGCCTCGGCGATCTTCGACAATGATGCGCAATATCCCTTCCACCGCGATCTCTTCGCCGACATGGCGGTGATCGACTACGGCGACTGCCTGCTCGACTACGGCAATCATCAGGATACACCTGCCGCCATCGAACGCCAGGCGAATGTCATCCTCGACAGCGGCGCCTTCCTGCTGACGCTCGGCGGCGATCATTACGTCACCTGGCCGCTGCTGAAAGCCCATGTGGCAAAACATGGGCCGCTGGCGCTCGTGCAGTTCGACGCGCACCAGGACACCTGGTTCGACGAAGAACGGCGCATCGACCATGGCTCCTTCGTGGCGCGGGCGGCTCGCGAAGGCATCATCGATCCCGACCGCTCGATCCAAATCGGCATCCGCACCCATGCGCCGGAGGATTGCGGCGTCAATATTCTCTACGGTCATCAGGTCGAAGAAATGAGCGCCGGCGATATCGCCTCGGCGATCATCTCCCATACGCGCGGGGCGCCAGCCTATCTCACCTTCGATATCGATTGCCTCGATCCGGCCTTTGCGCCGGGTACCGGCACACCGGTTTCCGGCGGGCCGTCGAGCGCCAAGATCCTCTCGGTGCTGCAGCGCCTGCACCAGCTCGATATCCGTGGCGCCGATGTCGTCGAGGTATCGCCGCCCTATGATCATGCCGATATCACCGCCATTGCGGGGGCAACGGTGGCGATGTATATGCTGGGGCTTCACGCCGAGCGACGCGCCATCGCCGTGTCACAAGGCTGACTTATCATCGCTCAAACTGAATCCGGAAACCTTCAGAACCCATTGAAAGCGCAGGTTTAACATGGCACCGAAAATCTTCATCGACGGCGAACACGGCACGACGGGTCTGCAGATCCGCACGCGCATGGCCGGCCGCCGCGATGTCGAGCTTCTGTCCATCCCCGAAGCCGAGCGGCGCAACGCCGCCCTGCGCGAGGACATGCTGAACAGCGCCGATATCGCTATTCTCTGCCTGCCAGACGACGCGTCGAAGGAAGCGGTTCTGATGGTTTCGGCCAACAACAATGTGCGCGTCATCGACACCTCGACCGCCTTCCGCGTCAATCCCGGTTGGGCCTATGGCTTTGCCGAGATGGACGGTGCGCAGGCCGACAGGATCAAGGCCGCCCGTTTCGTCGCCAATCCCGGCTGCTATCCGACGGGAGCGATCGGTCTCATCCGGCCGCTGCGCGCCGCCGGCATTCTGCCGGACGGTTATCCGGTCACGGTCAACGCGGTCTCCGGTTATACCGGCGGCGGCAAGCAGATGATCGCGCAGATGGAAAACCCGGATCACCCGGATGCGATCACCGCACCGCATTTCCTCTATGGCCTGCCGCTCACCCATAAACATGTGCCGGAGATGACCGTGCACGGCCTGCTCGACCGCGCGCCGATCTTCTCGCCATCTGTCGGCAAGTTTGCTCAAGGGATGATCGTGCAGGTGCCGCTGCATCTCGACGATCTCGCCGAGGGCACGACGATGGAGAGCATCCATGCCGCCCTCGTCGCCCATTATGCCGGCCAGGATATCGTCAGTGTCGTGCCGCTGGCCGAAAGCAAGGGGCTTGCCCGCGTCAACGCCGTCGAGCTCGAAGGCAAGGACACGATGAAGCTCTTCGTCTTCGGCACCCCAGGCGCTTCGCAGGTCAATTTGGTGGCGCTGCTCGACAATCTCGGCAAGGGCGCATCGGGCGCCGCCGTCCAGAACATGGACCTGATGCTCGCCTCGTAAGGGCGTGAATGGCGGCATCGAGATGATGCCGCTCACGCTTCGTGTCGATCTCGTTATCATGATCTCGTGGCCGCCTGCCTCGGCGGCCGCAGCATCGCTTTCGGCTCGATCATCGGCGACGATTGGGCTATGAGGGCGGACCTTCCTCGCCTGCCGTTCCCGAATCACGGAGCCTGATGTCATGACGCTCGATGCGCTGGTCGATGGCGTGCACGCATGGTTTACCGCCGCCCTGCCCGACCAAGGCATCTATGCGCTGATGGTCTTTGCCTTCATCGCCGGGCTTGCCCGCGGCTTTTCCGGCTTCGGCGCCGCCCTGATCTTCGTTCCGCTCGGCGGCGCGATCGTCGGGCCGAAGCTGATCTCGCCGATCCTGCTCGTCATCGACGGCGTTGCCTCGCTCGGGATGATCCCGCCGGCCTGGCGCGGCGCCAACCGGCGAGAAGTTTTCGTCATGGCGGCAGGTGCTGCGCTCGGCATTCCGGCCGGCACGGCGATACTGGCGTTGCTCGACCCGCTGCTCTTGCGCTGGAGTATCACGATCATCGCCAGTTGCCTGCTTGCGCTGCTGGTATCGGGATGGCGCTACCACGGCGAGGCATCCGCACCGCTCACCAGCGGCGTCGGGCTGATCGCCGGGCTTTTCAGCGGCGCCGCGCAGCTCGGCGGGCCGCCGGTTGTCGCCTATTGGCTCGGCGGCAAGAGCGACTTCACCCGCGTCCGGGCAAATGTCGTGCTCTATTTCTCGATCTCGTCCGTTTTCAGCGCCATCAGCTATTATTTCGGCGGACTGTTCGTGCCTGCCGTCTTCGCGCTCACCGTCGTCATCCTGCCGAGTTATGCGGTCGGGCTCTATGGCGGGTCGAAACTGTTCGGGCTTGCCGAAGAACGGACCTTCCGTATCGCCTGCTACGTCCTGATCGCCGCCGCCGCGATCATCGGCATGCCACTGCTCGATGGGGTGCTGCGGTAGAACCCAACAGCGACGGCTTCAATCGCGTTCGGCGATCATCGTCCCATGCGGATATTCGCCGTAAAAGCCGCGCCAGTTGGCGACGGCGAAACCGAAAACCACCAGCGCACCGGCCTGATGCAACAGGCCCCAGTGGAGTGGCACCTGCATCAGCAGCGTGGCGATGCCGATCGCCGCCTGCAGCGTCACCAGTGCGAAAAGCAGCACGGCGCGGCGTGCATGGGTGGTCCAAGGTGCCGCGCGAAGGGCGATCACCATGTTGATCAGCGTCAACGCGAAGAGCGTGTAGGCGCCGATGCGGTGGATGAACTGCACCGTTTTCGGGTTCTCGAAAACATTGATCCAGAAGGGCTGCTGGATCAGCAGATCGGAGGGGATAACGGCGCCATCCATCAGCGGCCAGGTATTGTAGGAAAAACCGGCATCGAGCCCCGCCACCAGCGCGCCGAGATAGATCTGGAACAGCGAGAAGATGGCGATCGCGGCGGCAAAGGCGCGCGAGCTTCTGGCCGGCGGCGGATCGTCGGAGTGCGGTGAGAGACCGCGCATGATCCACATGCAGCCGGCAAAGATCAGGCAGGCCATGACGAGATGCGTGGCGAGTCGGTACTGGCTGACGTCGGTGCGGACGGAAAGGCCCGAAGACACCATCCACCAGCCGATAAAGCCCTGCAGGCCGCCGAGCGCCAGGATGCCGACGAGCGGCCAGCGCAGGCGCTTTTCGATACGCCCCGTCAGCCAGAAATAGATCAGCGGCAGCGCGAAGATCACGCCGATGCCGCGGGCGATCAGCCGGTGCGCCCATTCCCACCAGAAGATGCCCTTGAACTCGTCGACGGTCATGGAACTGTTCAACTGCTGAAATTCGGGAATGCGCTGATAGAGGCGGAATTCCTCCTCCCACTCGGCGGCCGACAGCGGCGGGATGACCCCATGGATCGGCTTCCACTCGGTAATCGACAGGCCGGAATTGGTCAGTCGCGTGGCGCCGCCGACGAGCACGAGACAGAAGAGCGCCAAAAGCACGAAGCCGAGCCAGAGGCGCAAGGCGCGGCGGTCGCGATTCTGCTTGCGCATTTCGCTCAGGATCGCCTGTTCCGTGGTCGGGTTTGCGACGGCCATGATGTCTCCTTCTATCCGGCAGTTGATTTGCCCCACCGGCTCATGCAAAACAAGCCCCGAACCTTTGCGGCATGCCGTCGCGCCGGTTCGCCCCCTCCATGCCGAGAGATAACCGATGCCCGTCCGCCTCCGCAAATTCATCGGCACGATCCTCATCATCGTGCTCGTGCTCGTCTATGCGCTGGTGGCGAACACGATCGCGGTGGCAACGCTCGGCAACGCGCCCTGGTGGGGACATCTGCTCTATTTCTTTCTCACCGGCCTGCTCTGGGTATTGCCGGCGATGGTAATCATCAAATGGATGGCCGGGCCGCCGCAGCGGTAGGTCATTAACGGCCGAATAACCGTGATGCGCGGAAAACCTCGCTCACCGCCTGCGATTAAACCAAATATACGTCTGCCATACCTACTTTCCCGTTCAGCATTCTTGACCGGAGAAAACCGTGCAGACGCAAAAGCTCGATGTCCATGAACAGCCGTCCGACAAGGTGGCGCTGGCCGATATGGCCATGTCGCGCCTGCGCCAGCTGAGCATGAAACTCGCCATGGCTGAAATCGACATCGACGTCTTCGACGCGATGCAGCCGCTGGAAGATGACTGGCGGGCTCTGGAGCGCGACAATCTGCAATCACTCCATCAAAGCTACGACTGGTGCGCCGCCTGGGTGAGCGCCTTCCAGCGGCCGCTTGCAATCCTCAAAGGCACCCATGCCGGCCAGACGGCTTTCATTCTGCCGGTCGAAATCGTCAAGTCCCGGGGACTGGCGATCGCGAAGTTCATCGGTGCCGATCACAGCAACATCAATACCGGCCTGTTCTCCGAGAGTTTTGCGGAAAGCGGCGGATCCATTGATGCCGGCAAGTTCGCCGGCCAGCTACAACAGGCGCTCAGGGGCCAAGCCGATCTGCTGCTGCTGCAGAACATTCCGCTGGAATGGCGGGGGCGACAGACCCCGCTCACCGGACTGCCGATGGTGCAGAACCAGAATCATGCCTACCAGCTGCCGTTCTTCTCGACTTTCGAGGAAACGCTGAAGCAGCTCAACGCCAAGAACCGGCGCAAGAAATTCCGTGTTCAGTCGAAGCGCCTCGAGGCAGCCGGCGGCTTCGAATACGTCATTCCCGAGACATCGGAAGAGCAGCATCGCCTGCTCGATATCTTTTTCCGCCTGAAGAGCGCACGCTTTGCCAGTCTCGGCCTGCCCGACGTTTTCGCCGACAGGGAAACGCAGGCCTTCCTGCATGGCTTGCTCGACAGGGTGGATGACAGCAGGCAGTATTTCGGGCTGCAGATGCAGGTGCTCCGGCTCAAGGGCGCGCTTGAGGGCAGGATCGCCGCGATATCAGGCATCTCACGCAAGGGTGACCACATCATCTGCCAGTTCGGCGCGATCGACGAAGAACTCGTGCCGGATACGAGCCCCGGCGAATTCCTCTATTGGCAGACCCTTTCGGGATTGCATGGCAAGGGTGTCGCGTTGTTCGATTTCGGCCTCGGCGACCAGACCTACAAGCGCTCCTGGGCGCCTGTGGAGACCGCCCATTACGACGTCGTGCTGCCGGTCTCGTCGTTCGGCGTTCTCGCCGGCGCCGCCCACCGGGTCGTCACCCGCAGCAAGGCCCATATCAAGGCGCGCCCGAAGCTTTATAGATTCGCCCAGGGCGTCCGGGCACGAATTGGCTAGAGCGGTTCAGCTTTTAACTGAAACGCAGAACCGCTCTATCCTTTTGTTTTTACGCATGTCGTTGCCGCAAAACCGCGGCACACTTTTGCGCGACATGCTTCAACCGTTCAGGCCGCCCGGCCGAACTCCTGCTCGGCCCCTTCGCCGCCCGACATCAGCACGACGCGCTCATAGCCCGCAGCCTGGAATTCCGTCATCAGTGCAACGAAGATGGTCTCTTCGACTTCAGGCAGCGAGAGGATGATCTCGACGTCGCGGCTGCGCGTCAGCCGCGAGACGCCGGCCACATCGGCCGAACCGCATTCGACCACCACGAGGTCGTAGGCGGCGGCAAGCGCATCGAGCAGCAAGGACAGCCGGTCGACACCGCGCATGGCCCGGCGCACGTCGCTCTGGCCCTGGGGGATCAGATGGGCATCGGACAGGCGGTCGCTGTGGATCGTGTCGCCGAAGGCGGCTTCGCCGCAAAGCAAATCGGTGACGCCAAGGGCGGCCTGATCCTCGACCATCAGTTCCGTGGGGTAGCCGGAACCGGTCATATCGATGAGGATGACGCGGCGGCCGGCGTCGGCGAGCGTGCGGGTCAGCGAAACCGTCGCCGCCGAACCATTGTCACCGGTCGGGGATATGGCAATTGCCAGCGGCGCACGGCTGCCGGTCAGATAATCCGCAACTGAGGCGATGGAGAATTCATTGTCGTCCTCCGGCGCCTCGGCAGCCTCCACGGCCGCTACCGGCTCATCCTCGTCCGCGACCACGGCGAGCATGCTCGGCTGCACGGGCTTTCTGACTGCTACGGCGATCGGAGCGGCCTGCGGCACATGCTTCTCCTCGACGGCTGCTTCCGCCTCGATTGCCTCCGGGGACGCATCCACCGGGCGGAGCGCCCGGCCGCTGAAAAGTTCGGCCAGCATGGTGATGATGGCGCTCATAATCAGCGTCGCGACGGCAGCGACGACGACGATCGGCACCACCTTGGGGAAATAGGGATCGACCGGCTCGACGGCCCTGGACACGATGCGGGCATCCGCTGGGCTCGAATTGCTGTCGGCGCGGGAGGCGGCCTCGCGATAGCGCACCAGATAGGTTTCGAGCAGCTGGCGCTGGGCGTTGGCCTCACGCTCCAGCGCATTGAGACCGACCTCATCCTCACCGGCGCGGGCGCTGGTGGCCTGCACCGTGTCCGACTGGCGCTCGAGTTCGCTAGCGCGGAGATCTGCGACCTTGGACTCGTTCTCGATGCTCGTCAGGATCTTCTGCGTCTCCTGGCGGATCTGGGTACGGATATCGGCGAGTTGCGCACGCAGGCTTTTCAGCCGCGGATGGTTGTTGAGAAGACTGGTCTGCAGATCGGAGATCTGCGACTGCAGGCCGGATTCCGTCGCCTTCAGCCGCTGGATCGCCTGCGAGGACATGATGTCGGGCAGCGTATCGGAGGCTTCGCCCGAAGACAGCGCATTGCGCACCGCCTGCGCTCTCGCCTCGGCATTGGCCTTGTCGCCCCTGACGCGGGTCAGTTCGGCGGAGATATCGTTCAATTGTTGCGCCGGAAAAGTGGTCGTGCCGTTCGTCTGCAACAGCCCGTGCGAGGTGCGGTATTCGGCGACCTTCTTCTCGGCTTCGCTGACCTTCCGGCGCAGGCCTTCGATCTCCGGCTCCAGCCAGCGGGTCGCCTCGGAGTTGGAATCGAGCTTGGCGCCGCTCTGGGTCGAAAGGTAGACATTCGCCATGGCGTTCGGAATTGCGGCGGCGAGTTTCGGGTCCTTGGAGGTGAAATTGATGCCGATGACGCGTGAACCCGGTACCTGATAGACCTGCAGGCGCTCGACGAAGGCATCGATGACACGCTCTTCCGGCGGATTCTCCAGCGGGTTCTTTTTCAGGTGCAGCTTCACCAGGATGCTGCTCATCGCCGAGCCGTTGGCGGCATCGTCGAATTCCGGCAGGTTGTAGAGCTTCAGGTCGTTGATCACCTTCTTGAGGAGATCTGCCGATTGCAGGAGCTGCACCTGGCTGGCGATGTTGAGTTCATCCATCAGCGGACCGGCGCTGGCGTCGTTGACCTGCTGGGTGTTGGCAAAGGCCGGCGCACGGGGTTCGATGAGGATGCGCGTTTCGCTGCGATATTGCGGCGACATGATCTTGGCGCCGGCAAAGGCGACGCCCGCCCCCACGAGGGTGATCGTCAAAATCCGCAGACGGCGCGCCCAGACCGCGCGGGCCAACTGGCCGAGGTCGATGTCCACATCCTGATCACGAGCTACGCTGGACATGCTCTTACTCCACAACAAAGGTGCCGCAAGCGTAAACGACCATGGTAACTCAACGGTTAATGGCGACCTTGCCAAGTAGAGGAGGGACGATCGATCAAGGATACCGGGAAATTGCAAGCGTCCTTTACCGGGCATTAACCCTAACGGATCGATAACGACTGCACCGAGTTCATTTTCTGTGAGCACAAACGGATGTCTTTCGTCCAGCCCAAGATCTTTTTGGCCCTGAGCCTTGCAGCCATGACGGCAGCACTGGGCGGCTGCACGACGTATAAGCCGGCTCCGAAGGCCTTCAACGAGGCGACCATCCAGCCCTATACGCTCGACAGCGGCGATCGGTTGCGTGTTACCGTTTTCGACCAGCAGAGCCTGACCAACACCTATACGGTGGATCAGGCCGGCTATATCGCCTTCCCGCTCATCGGCCAGGTCCCTGCCCGCGGCCGGACCCTGCAGCAACTCTCGGGGCAGATCGCCCAGAAACTGCAGCAAGGCTATCTTCGCGATCCCGACGTCACCATCGATGTCGATCGCTACCGTTCGATCTTCATCATGGGTGAAGTCGGCCAGCCCGGCCAGTATGCCTATGTTCCCGGCATGACGGTGCAGAATGCCATCGCGGTTGCCGGCGGCTTCACCAGCCGCGCCAACCAGAGCATGGTCGACGTCACCCGCAAGATCAACGGACAGGTGCTGACCGGCCGCATCAACATATCGGGCCCGATCATTGCAGGCGACACGATCTACGTTCGCGAACGGCTCTTCTGAGCAATGTCAAAACAGAGACCGCTCCGCATCCTCCATTGCTTCAGGTCGCCGGTCGGCGGAATATTCCGCCATGTCCGCGATCTGGTCGAGGAGCACAGCAAGGCCGGTCATCAAATCGGCATCCTCTGCGACAGCTCGACCGGCGGCGAGTACGAGGACAGCCTGTTCGACGATATAAGACCCTATCTCTCGCTCGGCCTGACACGCGTGCCGATCCGGCGTTCGATCAGCCCGTCCGATATTGCGACGATGTGGGATACATACAAGAAAATCAAAAGTTTGCGGCCGGATGTGCTGCACGGACACGGCGCCAAGGGCGGCGTGCTCGCGCGACTTGCCGGCTCAGCGTTGCGGGTGAACAGGTATCGCGTAGCCCGCCTCTATACCGCACATGGCGGAAGCCTGCATTATTCGCGCTCCTCCTTCAGTGGACAGTTCGTCCTGAGGATGGAGCGGCTGCAGGAATATTTCACCGATGCGCTGGTCTTCATCTGCGAATATGAGCGCGACACCTATGCACGCAAGGTGGGTAAGCCGCGGACGAAGACGAAACTGATCTATAACGGTATCAGCGAGCGTGATTTCGAGCCGATCCCGACCCGTTCGGATGCCGTGCATTTCATCTATGTGGGAATGCTACGGGACCTCAAGGGTCCCGATCTGTTTGTCGATGCCTTCGCCAAGACCGAACGGCTGCTCGGCAGGCCGCTGTCGGCGCTGATGATCGGCGACGGGCCGGATCGCGACCGCTACCGCGAGATGATGGTCGAACGCGGCCTCGGCAAACGTATCGGCATGCTGCCGGCAATGCGGGTGCATGAGGCTTTCTCGATGGCGCAGAACCTCGTCGTTCCCTCGCGCGCCGAAGCCATGCCCTATATCGTGCTCGAGGGGCTCGGCGCCGGCAAGACGATCATCGCAAGCCGAGTCGGCGGCATTCCCGAGGTGCTCGGCGCCGACAGCGCTGCACTGGTGGAGCCCGGCAATTCCGACGATCTCGCCCGCGTCATGGCGGAAACGCTGAGCACGCCCGGCTGGCACGCCAGGACGATGCCGAAGCCCGAGGCGGTGAAGGCGGTGTTTTCCTCCGCCGTCATGGCGCGCGATGTGCTGAAATTGTACCACGAACTCGTCGAGACCGCTGCCGGCCCAAGCAATGCCCGCCGCCTCGTAAATATTTCTTAGGGGCTTTCTGGTATTTCGCTCGGAGACAATGAGCGACAATGCCCCATAGACAAGCTGGCCCCATGAACAAGCTGGAAAAAGGCGATCAATTCGACGTGGAAGCGCTGCGCAAGCAGGTCTCCGACATCGAGGTGCGCGGCGACGCAGGTCAGGAAAAACCTTCCGACCCGACCGAGATCAACCCCTATGCCCGCCAGATCGCCGAGCAGTTCCGCGATGGAACCTATTCGCCGGCCATCATCATCGGGCAATTGCGGCTGTTGGAATTCCTGGCGCTCTTCGCAATCGCCCTGATCGTCCACTATGTCTGGCCCGGCGACGGCCACGATTCCGCGCTGGTGCGGGCTGGCATGGCGGCGATCGCTTCTGCCTTGACCGTCATCGGCCTCCAGCTTACCGACACCTACACCATTCCCGCGCTTCGGGCGAAGCTGCGGCTGATGCCGCGCATTCTGGCGTCGTGGACGATCGCGCTTCTTCTGACCCTCGGCCTGTTTACGCTCATTCGCGGCACCACATGGGCAATGGTCGATGCCTATATTTCTTGGTTCGCAGCCGGCGCGCTCTTCCTTGTGGCCGAACGTTTCCTCGTCGCTTACGGCATCCGCAACTGGGCGCGCAACGGCATCATGGAGCGCCGCGCCGTCATCGTCGGCGGCGGCGAGCCGGCCAAGGATCTGATCCGCGTCCTCGAACAGCAGGACGACAACGACATCCGCATCTGCGGCATCTTCGACGACCGCGGAGAGAAACGCTCGCCGATCATGGTCGCCGGTTATCCGAAGCTCGGCACCGTGGCCGAACTCGTCGAATTCGTACGGCTGACGCGCATCGACATGCTGATCATCGCCCTGCCGCTTTCGGCCGAGGCCCGCATCTACGACCTTTTGAAGAAGCTCTGGGTTCTGCCGGTCGATATCCGCCTTGCCGCGCATGCCAACCGGCTGCGCTTCCGGCCGCGCGCCTACTCGCATGTCGGCACGGTGCCGATGCTCGACATTTTCAAGAAGCCGATCCGCGACTGGGATTCCGTCGCCAAGCGCGGCTTCGACATCTTCTTCACCGTGGTCGCGCTTGCGCTGCTCTGGCCGGTGATGGTCGCGACCGCGATCGCCATCAAGGCGACCTCCGAAGGCCCGGTCTTCTTCATGCAGAAGCGCCACGGCTTCAACAACGAGATCATCAACGTCTTCAAGTTCCGCTCGATGTACACCAACATGGCCGACCCCACAGGCAAGGCTGCGGTGACCAAGGGCGATCCACGTGTTACCCGCGTCGGGCGTATCATCCGCAAGAGCTCGATCGACGAATTGCCGCAGCTTTTCAATGTGCTGAGAGGCGAGCTTTCGCTGGTCGGTCCGCGGCCGCATGCCGTTCTCGCCCAGGCGCGCGATCGCGCCTTCTCCGATGTCGTCGAGGGCTATTTCGCCCGCCACCGCGTCAAGCCCGGCGTCACCGGCTGGGCGCAGATCAACGGCTGGCGCGGCGAAGTCGACAATGACGAGAAGATCAAGTTCCGCACGGCTTACGACCTCTATTACATCGAGAACTGGTCGCTCTGGTTCGATCTCAAGATCCTGTTCCTGACACCGATCCGGCTGCTCAACACGGAAAACGCCTATTGAGCGCGATCGAGGCGACATATCCCCGTGTCGCCCACCCGCAGCGGATGACGCTGCGCCTGATCGGCTCGGCCTTCGTCGCCTTCGGCGTCTTCCTCTCCGGTTTCGTGATCGACGAGCCGGCGCCCTATGAACTCTGGATGGCCGGGCTGATCGGCCTCTGGTTCATCCTGGGCCTCAGGATTTCGCGCGGCGTAGCGCCGCTGCTCGCCTTGCTGCTCACCTTCAATATCGGCGGCATGCTGTCGCTGACGCAGATGAAGGACCTGGCGACGGGGCCGATGTATATCGCGGTGTCGACCTTCCTGGCGCTGACGGCGGTGTTCTATGCAGCAATCATCGAGGACAGCCACAAGCGGCTGCCGTTGATGTTCAACGCCTGGACCTTCGCCGCCGTCGCCACCTCGGCGCTCGGCGTACTCGGCTATTTCCACGCATTTCCGGGCGCGGAGGTCTTCACGCTCTACGACCGCGCCAAAGGCGCCTTCCAGGACCCCAACGTTTTCGGCCCCTTTCTGGTGCCGCCATCGCTCTACCTCATCCACGGCATTCTGGCCGGCGACCTGAAGAAATCGCCGTTGAAGGCCGCCGCCCTGCTCGTGCTTGCACTCGGCATCTTCCTCTCCTTTTCCCGCGCCGCCTGGGGGCTTTTTGCGCTCGGCCTGGTGCTGCTGATCTTCATCATGCTGCTCAAGGAGCGCAGCGGCGCCTTTCGTCTGAGGGTCCTGGTGCTATCGCTGGCGGCGATCATCATGCTGGTCGCCTCGCTGCTGGTGGCGCTGCAGATCCCGAAGGTCGCCGAACTGTTTTCAGCGCGCGCCCAGCTGGTGCAGCAATATGACGGCGAACATCTCGGCCGCTTCGAGCGCCACCGGATCGGCTTCACCATGATGATGGAGCGCCCGCTCGGCATCGGTCCGCTGGTGTTCGGGACGATGTTTCCCGAGGACGAGCATAATATCTGGCTGAAATCGCTGACCACCTATGGCTGGCTCGGCTTCGTCAGCTATGTCGGCATGCTTGTCTGGACGCTCGCCCTCGGCTTTCGATACCTGCTGCTCGACAGGCCGTGGCAACCCTTCCTGATGGTCGCCTGGATCTCCGTCCTCGGCCATGCGGCGATCGGCAACGTCATCGACATCGACCACTGGCGCCATGTCTATCTGCTGCTTGGCACCGTCTGGGGCTGCGCGGCGCTGGAAGTGCGCCACAAGCGCGAGCGAAGGCGCCAGGGACCGGCGTGAGGCCTGACCCTCTGGCGCATCGTGCTTTGCGCGTCTGAAATCGCACAGCTGTCTATTTCGTGGCTCCTGCCGTCAGGCCGGCAATGAACCGCCGCTGGAAAACCAGATAGGTCAGGACGAGCGGGGCAATGACGATCACCGCACCGGCGGTCAAAACCGGCGTATTGACAGTGTAGCGCCCTTGGAAAAACAGCATACCGAGGGGCAGCGTCCGATAGGCGTCGTCGTTGACCAGAATGAAGGGGATCAAAAACTCATTCCAGGTCCAGATGAACAGGAACAGCGCCAGCGTCGACATTGCCGGCACCATAAGCGGGATAACGATCTTACGGAGGATATAGAAGCGTCCGGCGCCATCGAGAACCGCCGCTTCGAGAACTTCTTCCGGCAATTGCTGCATCGCGCTGGCGAGGAAGATCGTTGAGAACGGTATCGACATCGCGATCTGCGGCAAGATCAGAGCCGCATAGGTGTTGATCAGGCCGAGATAACGCATTTCATAATAAAGCGGGATGATGAAGGCCTCCGCCGGCACCATCATGCCGAGCGTCAGGATAGCGAACAGCGTGCGCCGAAACGGAAATGACAGGTAAGCGAAGGCAAAACCGGTCAGCAGGCCCAGAAAGACGCTGGCAGCAACGACGGGTATGACAACTGTAATCGAATTCCAGAAGTAAACGTTGAAATGTCCGGCATTCCAGGCATCGACGTAATTTTCGAAATGGGGATATGCCGGCAAAGCGAACGCACCCTGCAGAACGTCAGCCTTGCTCTTTATCGACGTCAGAAGCAGAAGCAGGAAGGGGATGATGGTGACGAAGGCAAGAAGCCAGAGGACAATGCGGAGGAATAGCGCACCGACGGGAAAGTTGGGCGAACGGCTCATCAAGCCAATCCTTTATTCTGCGATCCCACAAATCGGTGAATTGCATAGTTGATGACGAATGTGAGTACCGCGCCGACAATGGCGATGGCCGCCGCGGCGCCGAAGCGATTGAGCTCGAAGCCGAGCTGATACATGTAGATATTCGGCACGAGGGTGGCGTTGGCGGGTCCCCCTCGGGTCATCGTGAAAATCAGGTCGAAGCTCTTGATCGACGCGATGACCGTCAAAAGCAAAACCACCCTTATCTCAGGCAATAGAAGCGGCAGCGTGATCCAGAAAAAGGTTTTTCGCGCCGAAGCGCCGTCGACCTTGGCGGCGTCGAAAAGAGACGGGTCGATGCGCTGAATTCCTGTGAGGAAGATGACCATGCAAAAACCGAAGAAATACCAAGTGGCAACGATCCCGACCGCGGGGAGCACAAAATTGAAATCGCCGAGCCACGGCAGCGCGAAGGCGCCTAACCCTACTGCTCTCAGAAACTGATTGAACGGGCCAAAGGCAGGATTGTAGAGCCATGCCCAGATGATGCCCAACACGGCCGTCGGCATGATGTAAGGCAGGAACAAGAATGTCCGCAGCGCAAGCTGTTCGCGTTGCTTCAGATTCCAGACGCAGGCGGCAAGGCCTATGCCGAGCACCAGCGGCAGGACACAATAGAAGATCATCAGCGCGGCATTGTTACGCAAGGCGATATAAAAACGATTGTCGGAAAAGAGATCGACGTAATTGCCCAAGCCAACCCAACTGGGCATGCTCAAGCCGTCCCAACTGGTCAGGCTCAAAGCCAAAGCCGCAATAATCGGTCCAAAGACAAAGGCCGCATAGAGCAGCAATCCAGGCAATAAATAGATAAAATTGGTGTGTTTCGAGCCATCAAGTGCGGAGCGTTTCATCCAGTACTCCATGAAGTCAAGGCGCTGGTGATCGCGCTGCAAGCCGCAGCTCGCAGCGCTGAATTTAACGTGGATCGACAAGACGCGGGCCGCGGCGTCCAAGGCGGACGGCCGCGGCCAGCGCCCGCACCTTTTATTTCTTATCCTTCAAATACGCCTGATAATCCTTGTCCATGGCGTCGACGAAGGCTTCGGGGGTGATATTGCCGGACAGAAGAAGCGGCGTGTTGTCGTCTATCGTCTTCAGCATCGTCGGGCTCGACCAGTCGGGGTAATGGCCGAGCGCATCGTTCGCGTTGAGTGTCTTCCACATTTCGATGCCGGAGCTCAGCAGCGGCGTGAGCTTTGGCTTTGCGTCGGCCGCCAGCGACGTTGCCGGAAGATAGCCGGCAGCGGCCCAGGTTTCAGCAGCCTTTTCCGAAACCATATAGTCGATATAATCACCTGCCAGGTCCTGCGTTGCCTTGGTTTTGGCAAGGCTCGTTATCGCCCAAGCAAGGTCCACGCCTCCGACACTCAATGGTTTGGAAATGCCCTTCGGGGCGGGAATGGCCATGAAGCCGATATCCGGATTGTGTTGCATGTCACCGAAATACCAGGTTCCGGAGATCAGGAAGGCACCCTGCCCTGATATGAAAAGCTGGACGGCGTCATCACCCGAGATGCCCTCGAAACCGGGGAAAAAATAACCGCCCTGTGCCCATTGCTGCACGAGTTTCGCGGATTCGATGTTCCCCTTGGTGTTCCAGGAACCGCCCCTGCCGTAGATCAGATCATCAAGTTCGGCGCGATTGCTCGCGTCGATATGCGCTTGTTCTATGGCGCCGATCATGTGCAGGGCCAGATGCTGCTTTGCCGAGCCCATCATGAAGGGCGCAACGCCTTTTTCCTTCAGCTTATCAAGATCGGCCAGAAACTCCTCGAAGGTTTGCGGCAATGCTACGCCCGCATCGTCGAGGATCTTTTTATTGTAAAAGAGACCAACGATCTCACCGAGGCCTGATATGCCGTAGGTCTTGCCGACCCCGAACTTTCCATCCTCCCAGCGGTCTCGAGCAAGCACTGAATCCGACTGCCGCTTGTCCCAGCTGTATTTCTTGATGTAGTCGTCAACCGGAAGGAGCAATCCTTCCTTGACCATCGCGCCCATGTCGCCGGCGCCCTGGTTGACCTTCGTGATGACAGGGCCGTTCCCTGCCGAAACCGCAAGCTTCAGCGTCAACTTCATGTCATCAAAGGTGCGGGCGGTGCGTTTGATCGTGACACCGGGATGCGCAGCTTCGAACTCCTTGTTCAGTTGCTCTATAACAGCGCTCTGACCTTCATAGGTCTGGTCATCCCACACAGCCAGATCGTCAGCGCGCGCGGCTGCCGAAAGGCCCAAACTTATAAGCGCTGCACCAGCAAGCGCGATGGCTGCCTTCCATTGGCATCCCGGCAGTATGTTGATCGATTTCACGTTTCTTTTCATCGGTTCCACCTCATTGATTTATTCTCCACTTTCCGTTCAGACCTGCCGCCCAGGCGACGGCCGAACGTTTTCTTCCCCCAGAGCTTTGCCGGGCTGGCGAATCTGAGGTAATCGTCAATGCATGAGCCTCCCTCGCAACCTGAAATGAAAAAACGCCACGCAGGAGGTGGCAAAGTGATGGACAACAACTGCTCCATCCGCCCGGCGACCGAAGCGGATACCGAAGCCCTTTTCGACATCTGCCTGAAAACCGCGAACGGCGGCGACGATGCCAGCGCGCTCTATAGCGACCCGCATCTGCCCGGCTACATCTGGTCGGTGCCCTATCTCAAATTCGCCGAAGACTTTGCCTTTGTGTTGATTCAGGACGGCCGCCCGGTCGGCTATATCGTCGGCGTCCCGGATACCAGGGCGTTCGACAGAGAGTTGCAGGCGAATTGGTGGCCGTTCGTCCGCCAGGAGATCGCTGGCCTGACGCCCGCCCGTCCGCGCGACGCCGACGTGATCGAACGTATTCAAAACCCGCGCAGCGGCACGCCGTGGCTTCAAGACGACTACCCCGCGCATCTTCACATCAACATCCTTCCCGGACTTCAGGCAGCCGGTTGGGGACGCAGGATGATCAGCATTGAGCTTGAGGCGCTGAGAGATCACGGCGTCCGAGCGGTGCATCTCGGTGTCGATCCCAACAACCACCGCGCCAGGGGCTTCTACCATCACCTCGGCTTTTCCGAATTCGAACGGGATGGTTCCGTCGCCTTCGCGATGCGGATCGATGAGGGGTCCCGCTAGAACCGACGGCGCAGTATTGTTCATGACCTTGGCTCCGCATTTGCAGCGTCCAGCCCATATTTCAAGACGACCGCCGCCGGCATGGCACTCCAGCCCTGAAGCAGGGAACCGCGCCCATAAGGCGGCGAGAAATATTCCACCGCACCGATCCAGCCATTGTCGAGGCAGGTTTCCCACCAGCGTGTCAGTGCGTAGCGTGCACCCCCAAGTCCGTGGCGAAGGCGTTCTTCGGCATAGGCACCATCCCAATACGGCCAGTCCGAGCCATTGTGGTAGCGGTAGGGAAAAGCGGTCTTGGATCGCAGATCGCCTTGCCGCTTGAATGGCGGATAGGCGCACATGACACCCCAGCTGCCATAGGGCTGTTGTTGATTGTTGCGCGTTTCCAGTCTGTTTTCAAAAGCTTTCAACAGGCCGACGGCCCTATGCTTCGAAATTGCGCTGAATCGCGACAAGGTCAGGCTGTCGAGAGCCAGATGATCCTCGATGAAAGCGCCAGGCGTTCCATAATCGATATATCCCGCCGTTGCCGGCACGAAGAGCCCGGCCTCGATTTCTTCACGGGCCAGATTTGCGGTCTTGAGCGCGCGTGCGGCAAGCGTCGGATCGTGGCCCTCGCCAAGCCTTGCCACCGCGTCCATGGCACCGACGAAAAGACCGAGGTCATAGGAGACGAGACCCTCACGATAGACGTTGTCGGCCCAGTCCCGGTCGTTGCGCGGTTTCAGCGGCAGAACGCTGTCAGCCCCGGCCAGGCCGAGATAGCGATCGGTGATTGCTCTGACGATCGGCCAGTGCAGTTGCACCTCTGCCAGGTCTTGCGTCACGCTGAAATAATCGCTTAGAAACAGAATGAAAAAAAGCGGGCTGTCGAAGTGATCGCTCCACCAGTCCTGCGGACGGTTGTGGTACTCCGGAACGGCTCTTTTGTGGTTTTTGGGATTGGCCTTGCTGTCGGCGACGAAGTGCTGCCAGGCCTGTGATTGCGCCGGCCCCGTCAAGATCACGCCGCTCGGGGCCTCTCCATCCGGCTGCACTCCCTTGGCGAGAATTCGGATCTCGTCGCGCACCGCCTCCGGTGCCAGCATCAAAAGAGGCTGCATCGTCCAGTAGCCGTCGCGGTAATAGGTTCGCGCCGGAGCACTATAGGCCTGCCCGGCGGCAAGGCCAGCGAAGGCCCCGTTTTCGTCGTGCCTGATGCTGGAAAGAGCGGCGTGTATCCCCTGGCTGACCATGCTGCGCATCAACGGATCGGCCTCGGGCATCCTGTCGCAACGCGCCGCATATTCAGCGGCTTCCCCGATGATGGCTTCGCTGGTGAGGCTCAACGCTTTCTCAGCTTCGTCTCCTGAGGCGCCGATGGCGATCCGCAAATCCGAACCCGACGTTTCGACAATGAGGACACCCCAGGCCATTTCGAAAGTCTGCCGATGGTGGTTGCGGGTGACCCTCACCCTGGCACCCTTGCCATCCGGCTCGTGCCACCAAGCGCAACGACGCGCAGGGTACACGCCCCGAAGGCTTGCTTGGCGGATCAGCATCACCGGTCGCGACTGCGCGACAAACACGCCGCCCTGTTTCGACACGACTCGGTTCGGGGCATAGGCATAAGGGCCGGTGAGTGGAGAAAATCTCACACGCCCCAGGCTGCCGGCTCCCCACAGGGCAAGATCAGCATATCCACCCGGATGAACATCGGCCTGAAGGCGCGGCGCCATGACAGGCAGTAAAACGGGCTCTTCGGCGAAAAGCTGTCCATCACTCGAAGGCTTTATCATGGGCAGATCCCCGCACGCCAAGTTCAGCAGACAGCAGGACGAGAAAAAGAAATAGAGCCGAATAAGCCTAGGCCAGATCCTCTTCGGACGACCTTGGCGAGCGCATGTCTACCCGGACGAGACGTGTGGCGCATACTGCTCCTCGACCCTCTTTATATCACGCGCATTGGATTGCGCGTTGATCTCAGCCTACAGGCCGATCCCTATTTGTCAAGGACATAGACAAATTGCCGATCTTGCTATACTCAAATCCGAGAGGACGGCGGGGCTAAGCCTCCGAATTTCTCTTCTTCTTGATAATTATGATCTAATATCGCCCCAATTAAGTATGCGCTCCGAACTAATTGGATCGATCTGGCTGGATGGCAATGACATCTTCCGTCGTACAGACACCCATCGCACGAAAAATTTCAACCAATGCGGTGATCCGAACCATTTTGGCAAACGGGCCGATCTCCCGCGCCGATATCGCCAAGCTGACCGGTCTGTCAAAGCAGACGATTTCCGAGGTCGTGCGCGACCTCGAGGATGACGGATGGCTGAAACCTGTCGGGCAGACCGACGGTCGTCCAGGCCGGAATGCCATCATCTATGAAATCAATGCGAGGGCCGGACTGGCTGTCTCTATCGATCTCGGAGGCACCAAGATTGCCGCAGCCATCTGCGATCTGTTGGGAAACGTGGTTGCCGAAACCAAAGTGGCCACCGACCCGCGCGGCGGCATGCATCTCGTCAATCAATTCAGCGATCTTCTCGCTGAACTCGCGCTTGCGGCCGGGACCACCGCCGACAAGCTCCGTCTTGCCGTCCTGGGCACACCCGGCGTGCTCGATCCGGTCACCGGACACATCAACGTCGCGCCAAATATCCCCGGCATCGACGCCATAAATCTGCAGCAAGTCTTCAGCGACAGAATGGGTATCACCGTGATCGTGGAAAACGATGTGAACCTTGCCGCGCAAGGGGAGCGGTGGCAGGGACACGGTGTCGAAACCGGCAATTTTGCTTTCGTTGCCCTTGGAACAGGCGTCGGCATGGGCATCATCGCCAACGGAACTCTGTTGCGCGGCGCGCGTGGCGCGGCCGGCGAAATCGCCTATCTCCCGATCGGCGGGGATGCGTTCGATCCCGGCGGCTTTACGCTTGGAACCTTTGAGAGCGCGGTCGGCAGCGTGGCGATGCTGCGCCGCTACACCGGTTTCGGCGGGCGTGACGCATCCACCGTGGCCGATCTCTTCGCCGCGTTTGATGCAGGAGATACAAGCGCCGTGGCCGCAATCGAAGAGACGGCCAGGCTGGTGGCGGTCGCCATTGCGGCAATCGGAGCAACTCTTGATCCTGAACTGGTGATCACCGGTGGCAGCATCGGCTCGAGACCGGAACTCGTGGACGCCATCCGGCGTTTCCTGCCGCGTTGTACCCCTTATCCGCCGCGCATCGAGATCAGCCGCTTCGGAAACCGGGCCGCCCTTATGGGCGGCGTGGGGATCGCGGTCCAGCGCATGCATGATGATCTGTTTGGCGTAAAACTGAGGGACGTTTGAAGAATGCATGCAGCATTGCTTCGTTCGCCAATCAATCGCCGGGCCACTTGAGAAGCGCTGCAAATGCGCTAGATTTTCCACCATGATAACGGCAACGCAGATACGCGGCGCGCGCGCCATGATCGGAATGAGTATCGAAGAGCTCGCCGCCGCCAGCGGCCTGCCCGTGGAGACCGTGACGGCGCTCGAAAACGGTGAATTTGCGGGCGAGCCGCACGCGCTGTTCGATGTGCGCAGTACGCTCGAAGCGCACGGCATCATCTTCCTTTCCAGCGGCAATCAAGATGAAGGCGGCCCCGGCATCCGGTTGCGCGCACGCAGCTCCAGCGATGACGGCATCCGGCCGGAAAACCTCAACGCCGCCAACGACGACTGACGGAACCAATCGGTGCGCTCAGCGTTTCGCTGTCCCATGAACACATCCAGGGGCAGTCTCTTGAACCGAAGCAATGGTCTCTACGTCATCATCGGCGTTCTCGTCGTCGCCGTCGTCGGTCTCGGCGCCTACATCTTCCACGAGGAAAGCAAGCCGCAGGGGATCGAGATGAGCATCGGCAAGAACGGTGTGTCGATCGAGCAGAACTGATCGTCAGAGATAGGTTTTTGCAAGATCGGCGAGTTTGCCGCCGTCCTTCACGCCCTGCCTGTAGAGCTGAATGATGACCGCACCGATCCGCTCGGCCTCCGGTGTCGTCCTGGCCAGGCCGCGTTCGTCGCAGACCTTTTCTAGCACTTGCGACAGCAAATCGAGATCTTCCGAAAATAGCGGTAAATCATGCGGATGAATTGATGATCGTAACATCACGCCGCACATCCTCCGAGGGCAAACGCATTCACGCTTGCATCGCCGGCCGCCCTCCGCAACCGTCATAAAATCATTATGCGCGACGGTCCGAACTTTAGCAACTGCGCAAATTCCCGGGGAATAAAATTATGGAACAAAATTTTGTCCCGCGCGTTTGGTGGCGCTTGTAGCAGGAATCAGTGAGTGCAGACGTGAGCGAAATACGCTTTCCCTCCCCCGTCCGGGTCCTTTCTCCAAATAGCAGCCTGATCGTTTCCACCGTCTGGGAGGCCGTCGAATATCTGAAACGGTGGCCGAGCAAGCGCGGGCGCGATTATCGCGTTGCGCGCCAGCATTGCCTGGATGCGCTCGACGGACTGCGCAGCCCGCGCGCAGCGCAGGCTTCCTTCGTCACGGCAGCCAAAGCGGCAGGATTGCTGGTGTGAATTGCTCTAGCTGCTACGGCCGCTGGCGGCGAACTGGGGATGGATGGAGCCTTCCGTGATGACCTTGGCGGTCACCTCGATCACCTGCTCCTCGGCGAGTTCAGCGAGCGCGAGGGCGACATCGCCCTCCGACCAGCCGGCTTTGACGGCCTCTTCCGACAGAGCTTGGAAAGCGGCTGCGAGGGCCTGCCTGCAAGTGAGATTCTGCTTCATATCCGCCATGCGCTCGCACTAGGCTATTTCTGACAGGGATAATGTTAATCTACACATATTCGCCAGAAAGCGAAGAGGGTTCAGATCTTTTTCAAATCAAAATTGGGCTCTTAACTTCAAAGCTCTGTATAGCCTTAACAAAATGCAACAATCATCACCTCTCCCAACTGAGGGAGTACCAAAAAGAACTACAGGAACTATTTGCGACACACTCCCAAAGGGTATTCCGGCGCGTTATTTATTTTAAATGGTCGAAACAGCTGGAGCCGATACAGCGGCCCTTTGGTCCGCGAGAATGCGGCAATCTCAATTGCGGCCCGTTTTCAGCATCTTCCTGGCACCCTGTCAATCAGCTTCGCGGATTTCCCCGAGACGAGCGCCGGGACCGCTGGAGATCCCTTGGCAGCCGCGAACGCCTTCGGCGTTTATCACCTTAATACCACAACGACACCACACTGCCGTCAAAGTCCGCCGTACCATTGCGGCGGCTCACTTATCAGGAGGTAATATGTCTATCGAACTGGACGCGACTACCTATGTCCACGCCAAGCCGGCGACCGCCCATTCCTATATCTTGCCGGCCGTTGTCGATGTTCTCCAGAATAATTTTCAGGAGGCAAACGAGACTGCGGTCTTCGACCTCGGTTGCGGCACCGGCGGTGCTGCCGCCGTGCTGGCAAAAAAAGGTTACGACGTCGTCGGTGTCGATCCGTCCGAGGACGGCATTGCGAAAGCGAGAACGGCTCATCCCGATCTTCCGCTGGAGATCGGCTCTGGTTACGAAGATCTCTCCAGCCGGTACGGGACCTTCGATGCGGTGATAAGCCTTGAAGTGGTGGAGCATGTTTATGATCCCAAATCTTTCTCGGCCACCATTTACGATCTGGTCAAGCCCGGCGGCATCGCGGTCGTGTCGACGCCTTTTCACGGTTACTGGAAAAATTTGGCGTTGGCCGTAAGCGGAAAGATGGATGACCATTTCATGCCGCTCAAGGACCATGGCCATATCAAATTCTGGTCTCCCGAAACGCTCAGCACGCTGCTCGTCGAAACAGGCTTCGAAGACGTCGACTTCGAATATGTCGGGAGGATTCCGCTGCTGGCGAAGTCGATGATCGCGATCGCTCAGAAACCACACTGAAGACGGCGGAACGCCCGCCGTGTTTTCAATGGCGGCGCAGCAACTCGTCTGCAACATCAACAAATGACGTTTTCGTTCGGGACTTTTCCGGGGTTTTCGGTTCCCGTTTCAGCACTACTGGCCATGTCTCGTTCCGTTTTCCGCCGCCGGCGGGACGAAGAAAGTGACATTCTGACTGGGATTTCAAGGGGATAAATGGTCGGGGCGACTGGACTCGAACCAGCGACCCCTTGACCCCCAGTCAAGTGCGCTACCGGGCTGCGCTACGCCCCGACCTGCCGAAACGGCTTGCTTCGTTTAGTTTTTCAGCGCGTGCAATGCAAGCGGAAAAACCTTGCCTCCCACAAAAAGGAAGCGGTTTGTGCGAATGCTCAGATCGCGGCGAGTGCCAATCGGCCTTCAGCGGTTTGAATGGGCTGCCATGCCTGGTAGTTGGCGATCGAAAAATGCGGTGTTTCGAATGGGGTGGCGTGGGTTTCGGTGATGACGGTGACGTCGGCGCCGGCGGCTTCACCGGCGAGGATGCCGGCGACGGCATCTTCGAAGACCAGGCATTTCGCGGGATCGACGCCGAGGCGGCTGGCGCCGAGCAGATAACCTTCGGGGCTGGGCTTGCCTGATTTGACCTCCTGGCCGCTGACGATGACCTTCGGCATCGGGATGCCGGCGGCAGCCATGCGGCGCCTGGCGAGCTCAATCGGCGCCGAGGTGACGATTGCCCATTTGCCATCGGCAATGGCGGAGAGGAAGCGGATGGCTCCCGGGATTTCGACGATGCCGGAGACATCCTCCATCTCCTCGGCGAGCAGCAGATCCGACTCGTGGGCCGGATCGACGCCGGGCAGGCCGAGCCCGCGGATGACGTCGGAGGCGCGGATGCCGTGGATGGTCTTCAGGAAAACCTCCGGTTCGAAGCCGTGGCGTCTTGCCCAGTCGCTCCAGACGCGTTCGACGACGGCGATGGAATTCAGGAGGGTTCCGTCCATATCGAAGAGGAAGGCATCATAGGACCTGTCGAGGACGTCATGGCGAGCGGGCACGGGCTTTTCCTTGAAGCATGAGGCCGGGAAGCATGAGGCCGCGGCGGCCCCTGCGCAGGCGAGTAGCGGAGAGCGGCGGCGGCGTCAACGTCAGTCGTTGACGTCCGGATGGGTGACGTTGCGGACGTCGGCAAGGCCGCGGGCCGCATCACGGCTGCCGGTCGCGGCAGCGGCTTCGAAGATACGGGTCGCATCGCCGTACATTTTGAGATTGAGGTAGCAGTAGCCGCGCAGAACCATCAGGTCGATACGTTCCTGCTGCAGCTGGGCACGCTGATCGAGATAGATCAGGGTTTCGCGATAACGGCCGGCATCGAAGGCCGAAAGCGCCCGGTCGGCGAGGATCGCCACCTGAAGCTCGGCGGCGCGCTGTCGGTTCTGTGGCGCCTTGGTGGCCGCGACGGCGGCATTGCCGGAAAGGCCGGCGCGCAGATAGGCAAGACTCTGGCCGTAGGCCGCATCTTCACGGACCTTGCGGGCCGGGCTCTGCAATGCCGCCTCGAAGGCCGAGATCGCTTCCATCGGCCGGTTGATATCCATCAGGCACCAGCCGCGCGACAGGGCGTCGGCCGGGCCGAGCTGCCCTGCATCGATGGTCGTCGAGCAGCCGCGTGTCTGGCGCGGACCGCGTTGGACGGTCACCGTCTGCAGCGAAGGCCTTGCCGCGCCAACGGCGACTTCCGGCTCCGGCTGCTGTGCAGGTCCCTGCTCGGCTGGGAGCGGTTGAGCGGCGGTCGGACGCGGCGGCTGCGTCGGCTGAACCGGCTGCTGCGGAGCGAGCGTCCCCTTCTCTGTCGCGACCGCATTCGGCGTCAGCGAGGAGGTATCTTCGAGTTTGGTGATCCGGGTCGACCGGCCGGCCCAGGCGCGCTGGAGGTCGAGCACGCCCTTGCGGTCGCTCAACTGCTCGCGGGTGATGACAAGGCCATAGGCGGACGGTTCGTCATCAGGTTTCCAGGCAAGAGCCGTCTCGAACCAGCGTGCGGCGGTCTGGAACTGGTTGAGTGAACGGGCATACCAGCCGAACTGCTGCGCCGTCGGCGCGTATTTGCGGGCGATGACTTCGGCGGCGACGCGATGCAGCACGTCCTCGGCCAGATCGGCCGGCGGCTGCAGCGCCATCAGATTGGCAGTGGCGGCGAGATAGGTAGATGTCGCATCCTCGGAATCGGCGCGCCAGCGGAACATTACCTCTTCGGCTTCCTGCGGCGCCTTGCGGGCAATCAGCGCCAGCGCCAGCCCCTGCGAAGCGTCCGCTGAATCTTGCTTGGCGCGGGCGGCGCGGAACCACTTCTCGGCATCGGCATCGTTGTTGCGGCGAAGCTGATACCAGCCGAGCAGCAACGCATCCGAGGCAAGACCCTCGGTCGCGGCGAGTTTTTCGAGACGGGCGACATAATCAGGCGCGATGGCGAGATTCGGATCGTCATTGCCTTCGGCCATGAAGCGCCGGGCGAGGTTGTCGCGGATCGCATCGAATTCCCTGCTGCCCTCACTGGCAGGCCTCTCCAGCGCAAGCAGCGCCTGCATCGGCTGGTAGGCAAGCAGCGTCGAGGCTTTTTCGACCGTCGCCTGCCGCTCGGCCGGATTGGGGCAGTTCTTCAGGATATAGGTGTAGGCGTCCTGGCCGCGCTGCGTCCTCTCGGTCCGGATGAAGGCTTCGGCCACGCGCCAGAGAATATCGATCTCGCTGCAGGTGAGCAGGCTCGGCGTTGCGGCAGCGGTATCGACCACCGTCGCAAATTGCTTGAGGTCGGACGCATTGATGAGGCGGGCGCGCGCCTCGGCGACATCGAGCCGGTCGAGCAGATCGGCCGGCGGCTGCCATCCGGCATCGGCTGCCTGGCGGTCGGCGATCGCCTTGCGCAGCTCCGCATAGCGGCCATCGGAATAGAGTTGCCACATGGCCTCGAGCTGTTTGTCGCCATTCTGCGGCACGGCGAGCGGATCGGCCGGCGGAACCCAGTTGGGGTAGAGCGCCTGAAGGCGGGAGATTTCGGCCTGCAGGCGCAGCTTGTCGCCGCGGCTGGCGAAATAACGAAGCGCACTTTCATCGACGGCGGGCGGCGGCGGCGCCGCAGCCTGTTGCGGCGCGGGCGGCTCGGAAACGATGGGGGGCGTGACCGGCGCCGGCGGGGCGGCCGTCTGCGGTGCCGCAGGTTGTGATGCCACAGGTGGAGGCGCTTCAGGCTGCTGTGCTGCGGCATCCGGCGCGGAGGTATCCGGTGCCGGCGGCGGCGAGGAGGTGATTGCCTCGATCTTGTCGGCGACGAGCTGCGCGTTGAATTCGGAATTGCCGCCGGGAGCATCGGCCGGCTTGATGCGGCCCATCATCATCAGCTCCGGCACCGGCTTGCCGGCAGGCCCAAGGCCGAACCGTTCCTGCAGAGCGGCACGATCCTTCAGCCCGGTGACGAGGGTCGCCACCACGACTGCCGCTGAAACCGCCACGAGGGAAGACTTCACAGACACTCCGGATGCTTCTCCCCGATATAGGCCAGCCCCAGCAACTGGAGCGTAGACGGATAATAGAGTGCGGGCGCAAATTGCAGGGCCGAGCCCGGCAGCTTGGTCCCATCGATTACACAGGCCACAACATCGTTAACAATTCTATAACCCGGATCCGGCAACACGGCCTTCGGCCGGCCGGTGGTCAGATCGAAGGTGGCGGGAACACCGTCTTTCGACATCCCCTCGCGCAGGTGGGTCAGCAGCGCCTTGTCGGTGACGCCGCCGCGAACGAGATAAAGCGGAATGCGAACGGCGTTATAGGCAAATTCCGCGTCGAAACCCTGGGCCGGCTGCGGCTGACCGCGCAGGCTCACCCATTCGGCGGGAAGCTTGCGCGGGCCGAACTGCATCGTCTTCAACAGCGCCACGCCATCTTCCGACAGTTGTTTCCAGGCATCCGACGGAGCGAGCGCCGCCATCACCGGAATAGCCTCGTAAATCCAGTAGGACGGGTTGACGACGGGACCGTCGTCACGGTCGCTGCCGGTAAAACCCTCGCTTCCCGGCAACAGGAGCGTCCGGCCAGCCGAGCGCACGACGGTTTCGGCAAGCAGCGCCTGCGCCATGCGGGAGGCGGCAAGGATATAGTCCTCGCGTTTCCACGCCGTGCCGGCCAGCGCCAGCGCATAGGCGATCAGCATGTCGCCATCCGAGGCGTTGTTGGTGTCGGTGACGTGCGGCTTGACGTTCGGATCCCATTTCCAGACGGCCAGGCCATCGTCGCGCAGCAGCAGTTCGGTGCGGGTAAAATACCAGATCTGCTCGAAATCGGCGGGGCTAGCGGCGAGATAGGCGAGCAGCATGCCATAGCCCTGCCCTTCGCTGTGGCTGATATTGCCGTTGCCGTTGTCTACGATACGGCCGCTCGCATCGAGAAACTTCGCCTTGTATGCCGACCATGCGCCGGCATTGATCATCGCCTGCTGCGCAACGGCGGGCGCTCCAGCCGGAGCGAGCGCGACCGATGCCGCAAGCAGGAGCGCGCGTAACCGTCTCATTTCGACCGACCCAGCCTTCCGAGCATGCTTGAGGTGGTGACCCCGATCAGCAGCACGAAGACGACCAGCAGGAAGGCATAGGAGAGGATATTCGTCGACAGCCAGTTGGCGGCGATCAAGCGGTAATTGGAGATCGACCAGGGGGTGGACGGCACGAAATCGAAACGGGTGACGGGCACGGTCTCGATCTTGCCTGTCTTGCTCGAGTAGGTGGTGATGTGGCCTGATATCTGCGGCCAGTTCAGCTGCGCGGTCAGAACCTCCAGCCCTTCGCGCAAATCCTTCGCCGACGGCGCCGTCACCACGGTCCACGCGCCCGCCCCCGCGGGACTGGAGCCCTGGGCCACCAGGAGCGTGTCGACGTTGGACGGCGTGAAAATCTCCTCGGCGCCGGGCACGAATTGCAGCGAACTGCGGGAGATATCGAAATTGCGCGACACCCATTCGCGGAAAGCCGTGATCCGGTTGTGCAAGACACCGCCGCTGACCTTGGAATTCCATTCCTCAAAGGCCGTACCGGTATCGACGACGCTCGCCTGCGTATCGGCCACCGGACGCCACGAGGCCTGGCTCTCCGTCGAAATATTGGCCTGCGACAACGCGGTGGCTGGCATCTGCGAGACGGAGCCGATGAAGATGGCGTCGCGATCGCCGATCATATTCGGCGAGGCGACGGTGTCGACGGCAATCGGATGGCCGGCCGTGATCGCCATCTGGCCGAGCAGCGTGGCGGCGGCCGAAAGCGTATCGGCATCGACGCGGTCGATAAAGAGCGGCGTCGGCTCGGTGGCCCGACCATAGGGATAGGCGGTGCCGGACATTGCCGCCAGATTCGGACGCTGACCGACGCGGGCAAAATCCGGAATCTGCAGCTCGGATGTGTCGAACAGGGCAAAGCGCGGCGTCGCACCGGCCGTGGCGCCCGGCGCGCAAGCCGCATCGTCCTTGGTCATCAGGATCGCCTCGATCGCCACCGAATTGAGACCGGGCTTGAAGTGCCGCATCGTCACGCGAATCGGCAGATGACGGAGAATGCCGCCGGTGGTGGTGGTGATCGGCACGGTGGAGGCGATGTTGTCGTTGACGTAGATATCGATGTGGCTGCCGGGCAGCACGTTATCGGTATAGGCGGCGTCGAGCAGCACCTTCGCCTCGCCGTAGGCATTGGCATAAAAATCGGCCGGCACGGCGACGTTGAAACTGGTCCGCAGCCGCCGGCCGGAGAATTCGGTGGTCTTCACGCCGAGTTGGGACAAGGCGATGTTCGTATCGGAAAAGACCAGCGGCGCGTTCGGCGCGCTCCAGCGCTCGGTGGTGAGCACGTCGCGGCGGACATCCGAGGACCTGTCGGTCGGCGAGACGATGGTATCAATCGCCGAGGAGACCGCCTGCCAGGAGGGGCCGCTGATCAGAAGCACCGGCGAACCGCTGCGCGGATCGGTGGCAAAAGCGGCGAATGCCGCACTTTCGGCGCCGGGCGGCAGGCTCGGAAAAAGCGGCCGCAGCTCCGCCGCGGTACCGACGAGCACGCTGAGTTTACCTGGCCCGGCGGCCGGAAGCGAAGCGGTGCTGAAGGCAAAGATCTGGTTCGGCATGCTGCTCAGCACAGACAGGCCCTGCGCCAGTCGCAGCAGCGGCTTGGTGGTTCCCGGCTGCTCCAGTGCCGGGACGACGATGTCGAACTCGGTCTTGCCGGCGCCGTTGACGCCGATGGCGCGGATCGCGTCGGCGCTCGACAGCTGGGCGGCATCCCTGCCGGCAAAGCTCAGATAGGTTCCGGCCGGATCGATATTCGACCACAGCTCATAAGTGGACTGGATGCTGCAATCGGTGCGGTGGCGCTGGGCGGCCTCGAAGGTGACGAGATTGGCGCCGGGCTGTAGCAAACCGGGCGGAACCTGGAAGGTGACGGCCGACGGTCCATCCGGCGAGCCGACGCGCTGTTGGCCGATCGGGCGGTTGTTGAGATAGACGGTCACCGCCGAGGCCTCAGGCGCGACGACGATCGCATTCTGGTAGGCGAAGGTAAAGCTTGCCTTGGCCGCCGCCTGTTCCGGCGTCAGATAGACCGACCATGACCGGCGATCGTATTCGCCACTGAGATCCAGTTTCGAAAAGGGCACGACATAGCGACGGACATCGCCGGAGCGCGGCGGCGCAGCGGTATTTGCCGCCGCGGCTGGCTGGAGCGCGGGTGCTGCCAGTTGCGGCTGGACGACAATCGTCAGAGGAACGGCTGCGGGAGCAGGAGCGGCCGGCGTTGCAGGTGCGGGTGTTACGGAAACCGGAGGCGTGCCGGGAGCGGGTGCAGGGGCTGTCGGCGGCGTGGGTGGCGTCAATCTCGGGGTAACGGATGCCCCGGGTGGCCGCTCGCCGGACATGTCGAAGGGCGCCGTCTGCGCCTGGGCAAAGGCGGAGGCATTCAGCAGGAGAAGCGAGGCGGCGACGATCCTTCTCATCCGGCATTGACCTTTGCCGCCCGCTGCTGGGCTTCCCGCTCCGGCCGCATGCTGCGGAAGAAGTAAATGAGGCCGCGGCTCGTCTGGTAGAACGACAGGCCGAGGAACCAGATGGTGCCGCGGATCAGGCCGGGATTGCGGCGGCGCGAGGCCTGAAACTCGGTCCACTGACCGGAATTGGCAAACATCAGGTCGGCGATCAGGCGATGGTCGAGCGCGCTTTTCGGCACGTACTGGCAGCCGACATTGCTGATGTCGCCCGACGGCTCGATGTTGCGGACGATGAGCGGCAGGGTTTCCAGATCGGCGCCGCTATAGGGTCGGAAGCGGATTTCGCCGAGTGCGCCGACCAGCATCTCGTCGAGTTGCTTGTTGAAGATGTGAAGCCTCGCACCGTGGACGGAAACGTCCTCGATCGAAGCCGCGTACCACTTGCCGTTGGCGCCGAATTCGCAGCGCCGGTTAACTCGGACGCGGCGGGACAAGGCGCGCTCGCCGCGTTCCGACACGACACCCAGCGCGCAACCGGCCATGATCAGGTTGATGAGGTTCCAGCCGCCGACGACGAGCGTGACGTCGGCCTTATAAGGCTCGGCATAGATCCTGTAGATGGTGATGATGAGCGCGACGATCTGTACCGCAAAGATGACGAAGAACGGACGGCTGATCTCCGACAGACGGCTGACGGCGATCGATTCATCCTTGGCGGTGACCTTGAAGGTCGGCTTCCTCGGATTGAGCATGACGGAGACCACGGCCGGCAGCAGATGTACGGTCTGGACATATTCGTACAGCTCGGAAATCCAGGGCCAGCGGAACGACCCGTAGAGGTAGTTCTGCATCATCAGGTTCACGAGCATGTAGGCCAGCGTATAGGCAAGGAACTCGCCGCCGGAGGCGGTGAAGATCTCCAGATCGAAGAACAGGTAGAAGAGCGGCGCAAACAGGAAGATCGTCCGCGGGAACGGGAAGAGCCAGAAAAGCGTAGACGACATGTAGCAGAAGCGCTGCGGGATCGTCAGGCCGCGCTTCAGAAGCGGGAAGCGAAAGCGCAGGATCTGCATCATGCCCTGCGCCCAGCGGCTGCGCTGACCGATGAAGCTTGCGAAGGTGGCCGGCTGCAGGCCGGCGATCAGCGGCTTGTCGACATAGATGCTGTTCCAGCCGCTGCCATGAAGCGCTAGCGCCGTCTCGCAATCCTCGGTGATGCTGATGCCGGAAAAGCCGTTCTGGGATTCGAGCGCCTTGCGGCTCAGAACCGCCGCCGAGCCGCAGAAGAAGGCGGCGTTCCATTTATCGAGGCCGCGCTGGATGATGCCGTAGAACATCTCGTTCTCGCTCGGCATCTTGTCGAAGGTGCGCAGATTGCGCTCCAGCGGATCGGGATTGATGAAGAAGTGCGGGGTCTGGACGAGGAAGAGCTTCGGATCGTCTTCGAAATAACCGACGGTCTCGAGCAGGAAATCGCGAGCCGGCGCGTGGTCGGCATCGAAGACGGCGATGAGTTCGCCGGTCGAATGTTTCATGCCGTTGTTGAGATTGCCGGCCTTGGCGTGCTCGTTGCGGTCGCGCGTGAGGTAGCTGACGTCGAGATCCTGACAGAGTTGCTTCAGCTCGATATGGCGGGCGGCAGCCGCCTGGGCTTCGAGCAGCTTGCCGGAATTGCGCTTCTGCAAGGTGCCGCCGTCGTCGAGCAGCCAGACATGCAGCTTCTCGGCCGGATAATCCATGGCCTTGGCGGCGGCGAGCGTGTTTCCGAGAAGCCCGGCATCCTCGTTATAGGACGGTACGAAGACATCGACATGCGGCAGACGCCCGGGATTGGCGGCACGCGAGGGGCGCGGCGGCAGCGGTGTGGCGACGATGAAAAGGCTGAGCGCCAGCATCGCGACGCTATACATTTCGGCGAGATAGAGCAGCAGGCCGGGAATGAAATTCTCAGGCTGGTTCATAGGCGGCAGCGTATTGGTGGTGCGCCAATAGACATAACGCAGCACGATCGAAGTGCCGAAGGCAAGCGCCACGAGGCGCCACGTCCCCTCGCCCTTCAAGACCTTGATCACCGCCATGACGGTTACCACGGTGATGCTGGTGATGAGCTGGGTCTGCAGGTTGACCGGCAGCGTGATCAGCACGATCAGGCAGAGCGAAACCACGGCCCATATGATGACACTGCGGGCTTTGCGCATCGTCGTTCCTTCGAAGTTGCTCAACCAGGGCGCCTTCCGGCGCCCCTGGCATGCTCACTATTTCCGGCAGGCGGCCGTCATGGCCGCGTCGCCTATACAGTCCGGCGAAGGCACGGTGACGCCGATCGCCCTTGCCGATTGTTGGTTCGGCGCAGGCGCGGCATCCGGCTTTGCGCTCGTCTGTGGCGCCTCGCCCGGCAGCGGCACGCGCGGGCCAATGGGCGCGGGCATAGGTGCTGCGCCTTGAGCCGGTTGCGAGGTCGGGGTCTTGCGAAGAGGCGTTGCCCGCGGCCGGCTGACAATCGCGGGCGCCGGCTCATAGCCGATCGGCATCGGACTGGCGCGATAACCGCCCTCGTCGGGATAGATCGGCGCGCCGCTGCGCCCGAGCGCACCATCGGCGGGCGGCGGATTGCCGTAAGGATTCCAGATCTCGCCGTCGAACGTGCCTGATACGGTGTAGCCGTAGACAATGCCGAGCAGCTGACGCTCGGTAGCACTCGCATCGCAGAGACGCAGACGCAGCTGGATCATGCCGAAATTGCGCGCCTGGGTATTGGCGACGGCACTCGACCGGATCTGTTGCCAGGCATAGATGCAGGTGTCGCCTGCGCGGCTGCGGCCGGCGGCATAGCCGAAGGGCCCATAAGCGTTTTGCAGGAAGGTCGCCGAGGTCGCCATCGGCACACCGGGGGCCGAGCGGGCCACCTCGCGGGTAATGCCGCTCTCGTTGATCATGCTGAAGCCGGCATTGCCGGTGCCGGGATTGGCGCCGGAAGCGCCGAGGAACTGGACCTTGAGGAAATTCTGACCGGGCACGGCGGATGAGGTAAACAGCGAGATCGTCTGCTCGACGCCGTTGCCGCGCTTGCGCTCGACGACGCTGACGATCGACGGGCCGCCCGGCGGCGGCAGGACCAGCGCCTTTTCAGGCGCCACGGTTTCCGGCCCGGAAGGCTGATGCACACCGCCGGTCGACGTGCAGCCGGCCATCACGCCTGCCACGGCCATCAGCGATATCGTCTTCCGCAAACGCATGTTTCGAGCCGCCGCAATCGTCTTTTCAGATATCCATTCGCGAACCGAAACGCGACGGACCTTCGAATCAACGACCACCCGGCCGTTCATCCGACATAAACCGCCAGCATGGTTAATGAAGAGTAAAAAAGAACGAGCCGCTGATATCACCGGAGGGAATCACACTGGACGTTATTCGGACAGCTCAACCGTATGATGCACAAACCAGTTTCGCAACACCTCAACCGCTCTCATTGCGCGTGTCTCCGTCCGGCAAAAGTCAGTGGGGAACTATGCCGCATGGCCGGCGTTGCGTTGATGTCTGGGTAGGAAAAGGAGAATATCCCATGCGCAAGATCATGCTGGCTGCGGCCGCCATGCTGACCATCAGCTCCGCCGCCTTCGCGCAGAGCACCGTCATCGTCACCGATCCCGCACCGACCGGCTCCGTGGTATTGCCCGGCGAAGTGCGCACCTATGTGATGGAGCAAACCGCGCCGTCCGTCGTCTATGAAGGCGATATCGCAGTCGGCGCGACACTGCCCGATACCGTCGAAGTGCATACCGTGCCCAACGTCGACGGCTACGGCTACACCGTCGTCAACGAGCGGCGCGTGATCGTCGAGCCGAAGACGCACCGCATAATCCAGGTCCTGGAATAATCTGATCTAACCGTGGACGTGCGGCCGTCTAGAACAGGATGATTTTAGGCCCGGCCAGCCTAAAATCTAAATCCTGTTCTAAATTAAGGAGTAGAACATGATGTCGTGCGAAAACCGCACACACTTTTCGGCATTATGATCTAGCGGCTTCACGTCCGCTCATCTTCCATCCTCACCGGCACATTCAGAAGTTCACGAATCTTGTGGGCGAGCTGCTCCAGGCTGAAGGGCTTGGCGAGCAGGGAAACGCCGTGATCGAGCACACCATTGTGGACGATGGCATTGCGGGTGTAGCCCGTCGTGTAGAGGATCCGGATCGCCGGCCATTTTTCCTGGACGACATCGGCAAGCTGGCGTCCGCTCATCTGCGGCATGACGATATCGGTGAAGATCAGGTCGACTGCCGCATTCTCCTCCAGAAGCAAAAGCGCCTCCATACCGCTTGCCGCCTGCAATACGGTGTAACCGAGTTCATGCAGGCTTTCTGCGGTCATGGTGCGGACGTTCTCATCATCCTCCACCACCAGGATCGTATCGTTGACGCTGCCCTGAGGAAGCGGCTGAGCGCCGGCGGCGCTCAAGCGGGCGTCCGTCGCGCCGACATGACGGGGAAGATAGATCTTCACCGTCGTGCCCCTGTCGATTTCCGAATAGATCTTGATGTGGCCGCCGCTCTGCTTGATGTAGCCGTAAACCTGGCTAAGGCCGAGACCGGTGCCCTTGCCGGGTCCCTTGGTCGTGTAGAACGGGTCGAAGGCGCGCTCGATCACCTCCGGCGACATGCCGGTGCCGGTATCGGTGATGCTGATCATCACATACTGGCCGGCCTCCACCTCCGAATGCATGCGCGAATAGCGCTCGTCGAGTTCGGTATTGGCGGTCTCGATCGTCAGATTTCCGCCGCCCGGCATGGCATCACGGGCGTTGACGGCCAGGTTCAGAATAGCGTTCTCGAGCTGGCTCAGATCGGCAAAGCTTGGCCAGAGGCCACCGGCGAGCACGGTCTCGATCCGGATCTGCTCGCCGAGCGTGCGCCGTAGCAGCTCGGACATGCCGCCGACCAGCTTGTTGAGGTCGATCACTTCAGGCGCGAGCGGCTGCTGGCGCGAGAAGGCGAGAAGGCGCGCGGTCAGAACGGCCGCCCTCTGCGCGCCGTCTTTGGCGTTCTGGATGGAATTCAGCAGCCGGGGATCCTCGTTGCCGGTCAGGCGCCGCTGGGCGAGATCGAGGTTACCGATGATGATCGCCAGCATGTTGTTGAAATCGTGAGCGACGCCGCCGGTCAGCTGTCCGATCGTCTCCATCTTCTGCAACTGGCGGACCTGCGCCTGAGCGGCAGCATTCTCTTCCATCTCGTGCCGGAGCTCGGCCGTGCGCTGGACCACCGTCTCTTCGAGGCGCGTGTTGAAGCTGTTGAGCTCGTTGCGAAGGCGGCTCTGCCGCTCATGGGCGATAATGATCATCTCCATCAGGCCGACGATGATCGCGGCATTGATGAGATAAGTGGAAAGACCGACCCATTGGCCGGCGCTGACCGGCCAGAAAATATTGTGCGGCTCGACGAAAAATTGCTGGACGATGAAAGCGGCAAGCATGGCCGCGACAAGGCCCGGCCCGGCGCCGCCGATGAAACTTGCGAGCAATATCGCCGGAAGGAAGCTCAGAAAGGGAAAGCCGGAGAGATAGTCGCTGGCGGCAAGCCTCAAAAGAAACGTCAGACCAACGAAGGCAACGGCAAGCGGGTAGGTAAAACCCGGCCTGTGACGCAGCCAATCCGTGGCACTCAGCAAATCCATCCGACACCCCTTCTTACAGCACCGCCATGTCTTTTCAGACGCGCAAAAGACGCTGTAACACTTTGGATTTCTGCATAATTTTATCCCGAAATCGATTCGGATTTCAGGAATTATGCAGCAAGTGGCCGTTGCGCGGCCGGCATCCCAGCTTTTGCACATCGAATTTCAACCGGCAATATGCTGTTTCTCACACTGCCGGGCACGACGTCTTGACGAGCCGTGCAAGCGGTCCACATAAACCATCATGCCTACGCATCGTGCTTTCCGAAAATCAGAATCGATTTTTGGAAAGCACGATGCGTAGGTTTAAAGTGTCGGAGCGTCCTTTGTGCATCCGAAAGGACGCACGGCGCTCTAGCAAGGGGGCAATGGGTGGACCGGATCATGAAAGACATATTCATCGTCGAAGACGACGCGCTGATTGCCATGCTGCTCGAGGACATGCTCGCCGATCTGGGTTACCGGGTCTGCGCCAGCGCGCCCGATCTGGAGCGAGCGCTGGCAACCGCCAGGGATACGGAGTTCGACGCTGCCATACTCGACGTCTCGCTGGCCGGGCAGAGTTCACTACCGGTCGCAAAGCTGCTCGACGAACGCGGCAAACCCTATCTCTACGCGACGGGATACGGCACCGCGCCTGATGGCAGCAGCCCCAGCACATTGCCCGTGCTGCAAAAACCCTTCCAGCTTAGCGAACTCGAACAGGCGATGAAGCGGCTGACCGAAGCCTGAAGCGGTTCAGCGCACCTGGTCGAGCAGGCGCTTGCATTCCAGGAGATCGTAGAGCGCCTCCTGCAGTAGCGCTCTGTCTTCCTTGCCGACGCTCGACTTGCCGATCGAAACTTCCTGCTCGTCGTCTCCAGCGACGAAATTGAAGAATCGGCGGGTGATCGGCGGCTTGGCGCGGCCGACGATCTGATCTTCGTCGGCCATGCCGACGCGCGGTTCGCCGGCACCGGCATCCTGCACGCCCGAGGCAAGCGCCTCGACGCTGGCGAGATCGCCGTGGCCGACCGATATGACGAACTTGTTGCCGTTGGTCTTCAGAAGCTTCTGCACACCCTTGATCGTATAGCCGTGATCATAGAGCAGATGCCGGATGCCCTTGAGGAGATCCACGTCCTCCGGCCGGTAATAACGACGGCCGCCGCCGCGCTTCATCGGCTTTATCTGGGGAAAACGCGTTTCCCAGAAGCGCAGCACATGCTGCGGCAGATCAAGATCGTCTGCGACTTCGCTGATGGTGCGAAAGGCATCGGGGCTCTTGTCCAACGTCATACTGCTACGCGACCTCGCGGCTCGATCCAACGGCGACTCATCATATTTCAACGGTTTGGCGTCGACAATTCAAGTCATGTCTCGACGTTGCGCACAACGTTGGACAGTGCGAAAGCAAAAAACGCTGCTTAGAAACGGGAAGCCGATGATCAGGGAGCCGGATTCTGCGGCTTCAGCTTGATCTTGCGAGCGACATGCGCCTTGAGGATGCGCGTCTTCAACACGTTCGACGCCTTGAAGGTCATGACACGGCGCGGGGAAATCGGAACCTCCTCGCCGGTCTTCGGGTTGCGGCCGATCCGCTCGTTCTTGTCGCGCACCTGGAAAGTGGCAAAGGAGGAAAGCTTGACGGTTTCACCGCGCACGATCGCATTGCAGATCTCGTCGATGACGGTTTCGACGAGTTCGGCAGATTCGGTCCGGGAAAGCCCGACCTTTCGGAAAACGGATTCCGCCAGGTCTGCTCGCGTCACTGTTTTTCCGGTCATGGTTTCCCCGCCCACTACAAACTATTTTGTGAAATCGCACGAAGAGTATTTGTCTTGCGCCTTACGGTCAAGCTCTTGTTCGCCGCCAGTTTTTTAGGATTCCTGCCTACCAGCGCAGCAGAACGGCGCCCCAGGTAAAGCCGCCGCCCATCGCTTCGAGCATCACCAGGTCGCCCTTCTTGATGCGGCCGTCGCCGGCAGCGGTCGCCAGTGCGAGCGGGATCGAGGCGGCCGACGTGTTGCCGTGCAGGTCGACGGTTACGACGACTTTCGCCGCGTCGATGTTCAGCTTCTTCGCCGAACCATCGATGATGCGTCGATTGGCCTGGTGCGGCACCAGCCAGTCGAGATCATCGGCAGTGGTGCCGGTCGAATCGAAAGCCGCCTGAATGACATCGGTGATCATGCCGACGGCATATTTGAAGACCTCACGGCCTTCCATGCGCAGCTTGCCGACAGTGCCGGTCGTCGACGGTCCGCCATCGACATACAGCTTTTCCTTATGCGAGCCGTCGGAACGCAGATGCGCGGTCAGCACGCCGCGGTCGGCAACGGTGCCCTCGCCTTCGGTCGCTTCGAGTATGATCGCGCCGGCGCCATCGCCGAAAAGCACGCAGGTGGTGCGGTCGTTCCAGTCGAGAATGCGCGAAAAAGTTTCGGCGCCGATGACGAGAACACGCTTGGCAAGCCCGCCGCGGATATAGGCATCTGCTGTGGTGACCGCATAGACGAAACCGGTGCAGACGGCCTGGACGTCGAAGGCGAAGCCGTGGCTCATGCCGAGACGGTTCTGGATGTTGACCGACGTTGCCGGAAAGGTGTTGTCCGGCGTCGAGGTGGCGCAGATGATGAGATCGATGTCGGCGGGCGTCAGACCGCCATTGGCAAGGGCTGCACGCGCGGCGGCCTCGCCGAGCGACGCCGTCGTTTCGTCATCACCGGCGATATAACGCTGGCGGATGCCGGTGCGCTGGACGATCCATTCGTCGGATGTGTCGACGATCGCCTCCATGTCACCATTGGTCATCACGCGCTTCGGAAGTGCGGCTCCGAACCCGCGAACCACTGAACGGATCATATTTGACTGAACCCTATCGCTCATGCCGCTTCCGGGCCCATTGGGGGCAGCCGTTTGGCATGATATTTCTTAAGATCGTTTTCTATTTTCTGATTGAGGCCGTTCTTGGCCATGTCGTAGCCGACTTCGATGGCGGCTGCGATGCCTTCGGCATTCGCTCCGCCATGGCTCTTGATGACGATACCGTTCAGGCCGAGAAACACGCCGCCATTGACCTTGCTCGGATCGAGCTTCTCACGAAGCATGTCGAAGGCGCTTTTGGCAAAGAGGTAGCCGATGCGGGCGAGCAGCGTGCGCGACATGGCGGCACGCAGATATTCGCCGATCTGCTTGGCGGTGCCCTCGGCGGTCTTGAGTGCGATGTTGCCGGAGAATCCTTCGGTGACGACCACGTCGACCGTGCCCTTGCCAAGGTCGTTGCCCTCGACAAAGCCGGAATATTCGAGCGAATCGATATTGGCCTCGCGCAACAGCCGGCCGGCTTCCTTGACCTCCTCCTGGCCCTTCATCTCCTCGACACCGACGTTCAGAAGGCCGATCGTCGGGCGTTCGACTTCGAACAGCGCGCGCGCCATGGCGCCACCCATCAGGGCGAAATCCATCAGCTGCTGCGCATCGGCGCCGATCGTCGCACCGACGTCCAGGACGATGCTCTCACCCTTCAGCGTCGGCCAGATCGCAGCGATCGCCGGGCGCTCGATATTGGCCATGGTGCGCAGACAGAACTTCGCCATCGCCATCAGCGCCCCGGTATTGCCGGCTGAGACCGCGACATCGGCCTCCCCCGTCTTCACCGCCTCGATCGAACGCCACATGGTGGAGATATAGCGGCCGCGGCGCAGCGCCTGGCTCGGCTTCTCATCCATAGCAACGGCAAGTTCGCAATCGTGAAAGAGCGATTTTTCTTTGAGTTTCGGAAACTTGGCGAGAACCGGATCGCACTGTTCCTTGAGACCGTAGAAAACGAAGGAAATATCCGGATGCCGATCCAGCGCCTTGGCGGCGCCGGGGATGACAACCTGGGGACCAAAGTCGCCACCCATGAGGTCGAGAGATATTCTGATCACGCGTCCCTGATCCTTCTTTTCGCCGAGGGGCGAAATTTCGGCCAAAATACCGGTTTTGGCGTCGCTTACAACTGAATTGTGTCAAATGCCCGAGACGCTTCAGTCCTTTTTCCAGTCCTTGAGGACCGCGAAAGCGGAGGGTTTTTTATCGTCCTCGCCGCTATCCTCGATATGACCTGAGAATTCGATACCCTCCTTGCGCGGATAGGGATCAATCGCCAAAGCGGCGAATTCTGCAACCACCTCGCCGGCATCGATCGTATCGCCGACAAAGGTTTCGGGCAGATCGGGACCGTCGGGATCGAGCAGCATCTCGCCGGCGTCGCTGCCGGGCTGGCGCGCAAGCTTGGAGCCCTCCGGCACGAAGATCTGCTCGAAGCTCTCATCGATGGCGGATTCGACCGGTTCCAGCGTCACGACGCAGGACTGGACGATCTTCGCCTGCACGCGGCCCTTGATGCGCACGCCGTCGCGCTTCCAGCGGGCAATCTGCAGATCGGCGCTGAGATCGTCGACGGAAACGACGTTCCAGGTCTTGGCAAGCGCCGTGAGTTCGCTGGCGTCGGCCTCGACATGGACCTCGACGGGGTTGGCCGAAATATGGCCGACCTTGACATGATAGGAGAAGGGAACATCGTCCCGATCATTCTTCATCGTTTCCTCCTTCAGGCAACCGGTGGGCTGGCGACCGGCGGAAGCGTTGCCGAGCCGGTGGCGATCACCTCTTCGGCTAGAGCGGACAGATGCGCTTCCGCGGTGATCATCCATCCGGCGAGGCCGGACATATCGGCCGGCGCTTCGGTTTCGGGGTAGATATTGCGTTGAAGAGCAAGAGCCAGGGCTTCGGCATCGCCGGTGTCCATCGCCTTCGAATAGGCTTCGAGCCGGCCGTAAAACATGCCGGCAAGCTTCTTCATGCGCTTCGGCACGCTGTTGTCGCCGATGCCGAGCTCGCGGATCGAATAGTCGATATCCTGGAAGAAGGCGTCGACGATCTCCTGGGCGATCTCCTGACCGCTGGTGGCGGAAGCGCGCGTGCGGCGAAAAAACAGAATCATGGTGATCGACAGCATCTCGAAACGGCCCATGACCGTATCGGGCACATTGAGCTGCTCGTAGAGTTCCGGCATGCGCGCGGCCGCCGCCAAGGCCGCATATTGCCTGTCGACGATCGCCTGATTGTTGTTTTTCTTACGGAAGAGCCCGAAGATCATTGTTTTTTCCGGAAATGCCTCATTCTTCATGCCGGCTGGCGTCTGGCCTTGTTGCATGATTTCGAAAGCTGGTTTACCGAAGCAGGCGCGAATTGCAATGCTGATCGTGGCCAGTTTCGGGACAATGCCTTCAATGCGTCTACGAAGCGAATTCGGGACATTCGACTCGGAATGGCCACAATGGTTTTGCAGGAGGAAAGCGTGCAAGGCCCAAAATGGCTGCTATCGACACTCAAGGGAGTAGATGTCGTTGAAGAAACGGTATTTCAAGTCTGACATGAAATTCTTCAGCAGTGCGGCCATTGCCTTCATAATCGCCTCCACATCAGCTCTTTCCGGCTGCCAAACCAGCACCGTGCTCAACGGCGGTTATGTCGCCGACCAGCAGTCGCTGAACCTCGTTCCGGAGGGTTCAAGCCGCGAGCAGGTGCTGCTGTCGCTCGGCACCCCCTCGACGACGGCGACCTTCGACGGCGAAGTCTTCTATTATATCTCGCAGCGACGCACGCGTGCCGTCGCCTTCCAGAAGCTGAAGGTCGTCGACCAGAGCGTTCTGGCAATCTATTTCGACAAGGACAACGTCGTCAGCCGCCGTGCCAACTATACGCTGCAGGACGGCAAGGTGTTCGACACGATCGGACGCGTCACGCCGACCGGCGGCAAGGAACTCACCTTCCTGCAGCAGATGCTCTCCGGCGGCAGCGCCGCGAGTGCTGCCCGCAGCCTGTTCGGCGGCGGTGCGGGCGGTACGCCGCAGAACCCAAGCAGCCTGCGCTGATCGGACATACCTCATACGAAAAACCCGCCGGATCGCTCCGGCGGGTTTTTTAATGGTCTCTGATCTGTCTAGCCAGCAAGAACGGCGAGCAGCAGAAGTGCGACGATATTGGTGATCTTGATCGCCGGGTTGACGGCGGGGCCGGCGGTATCCTTGTAGGGATCGCCGACCGTATCGCCGGTGACGGAGGCCTTGTGCGCATCCGAACCCTTCATGTGACGCACGCCGTCCTTGTCGACGAAACCGTCCTCGAAGCTCTTCTTGGCATTGTCCCAGGCGCCACCGCCCGATGTCATCGAGATGGCGACGAAGAGGCCGTTGATGATGACGCCGAGCAGCGATGCGCCGAGCGCGGCAAAGGCGGAAGCCTTGGAGCCGGAGATGAGCAGCACGCCGAAATAGACGACGATCGGCGCCAGCACCGGCAGCAGCGACGGCACGATCATCTCGCGGATGGCGGCCTTGGTCAGAAGGTCGACGGCCCTGCCGTAATCCGGCTTTTCCGTGCCCTGCATGATGCCGGGCTTTTCCTTGAACTGACGGCGGACTTCCTCGACGATCGCGCCGGCCGCACGGCCGACGGCGGTCATGGCAATGCCGCCGAAGAGGTAGGGAACGAGACCTCCGAAGATCAATCCCGCCACGACGTAGGGGTTGGAAAGATCGAAGGAAATTTCGCCTATGCCCGCGAAATAAGGGAACTTGTCGCCATTCGCCGCAAAATATTTGAGGTCGTAGGAGTAGGCGGCGAAGAGAACCAGTGCGCCGAGACCGGCGGAACCGATGGCATAACCCTTGGTGACGGCTTTGGTCGTATTGCCGACAGCATCGAGCGCGTCGGTGGATTTGCGCACCTCCGGCGGCAGATGCGACATTTCGGCGATACCGCCGGCATTGTCCGTCACCGGTCCGAAGGCGTCGAGCGCGACGATCATCCCGGCAATGCCCAGCATCGCCGTGACCGCAATGCCGGTGCCGAACAGGCCGCCGAGCTGGTAGGTGGCGAGAATGCCGCCGACGATGACAATCGCCGGCAGTGCCGTCGATTCCAGCGAGACGGCCAGACCCTGGATGACGTTGGTGCCGTGACCGGTGACCGAGGCCTGGGCGATCGAAACGACCGGGCGCTTGCCGGTGCCTGTATAATATTCGGTGATCACCACGATCAGCGCGGTGACGACGAGGCCGATGACGCCGCAGAAGAAGAGGTGCGCGCCCGAGATATCGGCGCCGCCGACGGAGCCGATCGAGCCCCAGCCGATGGTCAGCGAGGTGGCAGCGCCGAGACCGACGATCGACAGCAGGCCGGTGACGATGAGGCCCTTGTAAAGAGCGCCCATGATCGAGCCGTTCGCACCGAGCTTGACGAAGAAGGTGCCGATGATCGAGGTGATGATGCAGGCACCGCAGATCGCCAGCGGATAGACCATCGCAGACTGGAGGATCGGCGCGCCGGCAAAGAAGATGGCGGCGAGAACCATGGTGGCGACGACCGAGACCGCATAGGTCTCGAAGAGGTCGGCGGCCATGCCGGCGCAGTCGCCGACATTGTCGCCGACATTATCGGCAATCGTTGCCGGGTTGCGCGGATCGTCTTCGGGAATGCCGGCTTCCACCTTGCCGACGAGGTCGCCGCCGACGTCGGCGCCCTTGGTGAAGATACCGCCACCGAGACGGGCGAAGATCGAGATCAGCGAAGCGCCGAAGCCGAGCGCCACCAGCGCATCGATGACTTCGCGCGAGCCGCTCTCATGGCCGAGCCCGATGGTCAAAATAGTGTAGTAGATGGAGACGCCGAGCAGCGCCAGACCGGCCACCAGCATGCCGGTGATCGCACCCGACTTGAAGGCGATGTCGAGGCCAGCGGAAAGGCTGATGGAGGCTGCCTGGGCGGTGCGCACATTGGCGCGGACGGAGACATGCATGCCGATGAAACCGGCAGCGCCTGATAGTACGGCGCCAATCAGGAAACCGATGGCGGCCGTGGCGGAAAGAAGCAGCCAGGCTGCGATGAAAACAACAACGCCGACAAGGGCAATGGTTCTGTACTGGCGCGTCAGATAGGCTTGAGCGCCTTCGCGGATGTAACCCGCGATCTCCTGCATGCGGCTATTGCCCTGATCGGCGGCAAGCACCGACCGGGTTGCCCAGGCGGCATAGACCACCGAGAGCAGACCGCATGCGATTACGCATAAAAGAATGGTCATTTCGCTCGTTCCTCCCATAGGCCGGAGATCACTCCTTCTCCGGCAGATACGCCGCCGAATCGCCTTCCTCTCCACAGAAATGCCACAGCTAAGCGGTGCGGAGATTGCGTGGTCGATCACGTTGCGTCAAGACCGCAACGGGCGAAAACCATTGCAGTGCGAAGAAAGACGCAGGGAGATTGTTTGGCGGCTAAGGAGTTATTTCTTCGCCTCGCCGCGGACCTGCTTGGCGATGCGGTCGAGCACGGCGTTGACAAGCTTCGGCTCGTCGTCGTCGAAGAAGGCCTGGGCGATCTCGACATATTCGGTGACGATGACCGCCACGGGAACGTCCTTGCGGTCGGTGATCTCGAAGACGCCGGCGCGCAGAATGGCGCGCACGGTGCTGTCGAGGCGCGACAAGGCCCAATCATCCTGCAGTGCCGCGGCAATCAGCGGATCGAGGCGGACCTGATCGCGCACGACGCCGGAGACGATGGAACGGAACCAGGCGGCATCGGCCTTCAGATAGGTCGCGCCGTCGAGTTCCTGGCCAAGACGGTGCGCCTCGTATTCGGCGACGATTTCCAGAACGCCGGTGCCGCCGACATCCATTTGATAAAGTGCCTGAACGGCAGCAAGACGGGCAGCGCCCCGCTGGTTTGCAGTCTTGACCGGCCGTTCCGTCTTGTCGTCGTTCATTCGTTATGCACCCAGTTTCTGCTTCAGCTCGATCATCGTCAGAGCTGCACGAGCGGCAAATCCGCCCTTATCCTTATCCGAGCGGCGCGCGCGCGCCCATGCCTGTTCATCGTTTTCGACGGTCAGGATGCCGTTGCCGATGGCAAGGGACTCGCTGACCGCAAGATCCATCAAGGCGCGCGAGGATTCGTTCGACACGATATCGAAGTGATAGGTCTCGCCGCGAATGACCATGCCGAGGGCGACATAGCCGTCATAATGCGTGCCGCCATTGTCGTCTCCATCGAGCGACATGGCAATCGCCGCCGGAATTTCCAGTGCGCCGGGAACGGTGACCACCTCGAAGGTGGCGCCGGCTTCTTGCAATGCGAAAGTCGCGCCTTCGAGCAGGGCGTCGGCCATGTCGTCGTAGAAGCGGGCCTCAACGATCAAAATATGGGGAGCGGTCTCTCTCGGCATGGTTCACCTTCGGTTGGCGGGACATTTCCCACTCGGCAGCCCGCGGTCAAAACATGCCTTCGTCCGAATGGCAAGCAATTTCGCCCGATGCCCCAATGCCAAAGAAGAAATATCTGCAAGGGGATAGCCGCGTCCTGCCTGCACTGCTGGGCAAGCCTTTCAAATCAGCTTTCCCGGATGCCTTGAAAACGGCAATTCGAAGGCGGTTTTCATGAACAATTCTTAATGGATTTTCAGTGGCTTAACCCATTGAATCGCGAAGAGGGCAACGCCAATTCCATGTCGTGACGCAGACGATCCCCTGCAACGACAGTCGACCGTCAAAGCAGATGAAAGGATACCGTCATGAACCGCGTTGTCACCATCACCCTCGCCGCAGCCCTCTCCTCGCTCGCATTTGCCGGCGTCAGCCGGGCCGAAAGCCTTGGAATGAACACGGCCCAGGGCATCGAACAGACACTCCGGACCTTCCACGGCAATGATTTCAATGTCGAGCAGGTCCATAACTGGCGCAATCTCGACGACGAAACGACCGGTCCGCGCTCGGCGCCGGAACGCTCCGGTCAGGCCGTTCGCGGCATCCAGGCCTCGATCGACGCCAACAGATCGCTGGCCCACCGGCTCAACAATGAAGGCGTCGACGTCCGCAACATCGTCAACGCCGAGCAGGCAGCCGACGGAAGCTTGACCTTCTACGTCCGCTGACGCTCCAGCGCATACCCCCGAGATCGGAATCGATCTTCGGGGGTATGCGTGGGTTGAAGTGATCGAGCGTCCCTAGCGTGTTCCATTCCATGCGCGGCCGCTCACAGCATGGGCGGCGGTCTCCTCTCCGCCCATGCCGGGGATTTCCGAGATAGGCATTGAATTTTCCGGCGCGATGATAGTTTCTCTTCCTGGAACAGGAGAACATCATGGCGATGGAACCGAAGGCGGTGATCAATACCGCCGATCTCAAGCTCGACCATTGGAAACAGGGCGAGTTCTATGAAAGCGTCGACACCTCGTTCGGCACGCTTCTCGGCCTCGCCGGACTCGGCGTCAGCTACAACGAGGTACCGCCAGGCAAGTCGGGCTGTCCCTTCCACAATCATCATGTCGAAGACGAACTCTTCCATATAATCGCAGGCACCGGCGAATACCGCTTCGGCGACGCGCGCCATCCGATCAGGGCGGGCGACGTGCTCGGCGCGCCGGCTGGCGGGCCGGAAACGGCGCACCAAATCATCAACACCGGCACGACGACGCTTGTCTATCTCGGCATCTCGACGATGGCGAAGACCGAGATCGTCGAATATCCCGATTCCGGAAAGTTCCTTGCCAAGACCAACAGGGACGGCACAAAAGCCGGGCGCTTCCGCCACATCGGACGGTCGGAAGGTGATCTCGATTATTGGGACGGCGAGCCCGGCGCCTGAGGGCGCGATTTCCATAAGGACCTGATGTGACCGACATTCCGACCTTCGAAACGGCGCGGCTGACGCTGCGCCCTCACCGCCTCGACGATTTCGAGGCGCATGCGGCATTATGGGCAAACGAGGACGTCGTTCGCTTCATCACCGGCGTGCCATCGACGCGCGAGCAGAGCTGGAGCCGCATGCTGCGCCTCGCCGGCATGTGGCATCATATGGGCTTCGGCTTTCTGGCGATCATCGAAAAAGAGAGCGGCCGGTTCATCGGCGAAGCGGGCTTCCTCGAAGCCCGCCGCGAGATGGAACCGTCGATCGAAGGGACGATGGAAGTCGGCTGGGCGCTGATGCCCTTAGCACACGGCCGCGGTTATGCCACCGAGGCGCTGGCAATCCTGATCGGCTGGGCGGAGGCGCATTTCCCAGGAAAACCAATGAGCTGCATCATCAGCCCCGAGAATGAGGCTTCGTTGCGGGTGGCAGCCAAGCTCGGTTTTCGCGAGACGGCGCGGACGCAATACAATGGCGAGATTATTCAGTTTTCGCGGTAGCGGCCCCTCATCCGCCTGCCGGCACCTTCTCTCCGCTCGCAGGCGAAGGGAATATGCGGCGACCTCTCCGTCCTTCGCCGGCGTCTCGCATGGCACGTCCCCTCGCCCCGCTTTTACGGGGGTCCGAAGGACAGGGCGAGACGAGTGGCTCGACCCCGGCAGGTTAGGGTGAGGGGCACATTTCAGGCTGAGGCGCTGGGGAATTCGGCCAGCCGGGCGGCGTAACGCGCCATGGTGTCGACCTCGAAATTGACGAAATCGCCGGCCTTGCGGTCGCCCCATGTGGTGACTTCGAGCGTATGGCGGATGAGCAGCACGTCGAAATCCGTGCCGTCGACCGCATTGACCGTCAGCGAGGTGCCGTCGAGTGCGATCGAACCCTTGGGGGCGACGAATTTTGCGAGGTGTTCGGGCGCGCGCAGGCGGTAGCGCGTGGCGTCACCCTCCGATGTCACCGAGAGGATTTCCGCCTTGCCGTCGACATGGCCGGAAACGATATGGCCGCCGAGCTCATCGCCGATCTTCAGCGACCGTTCGAGATTGATGCGGCTGCCTTCCCGCCATGTGCCGATCGTCGTCAGCCGCAGCGCCTCTTCCCAGGCCTCGACCTCGTACCAGCGGCCATTGCTGCCTTCGGTCGGAAGGGCGGTGACGGTCAGGCAGATGCCGGCATGCGAGATCGAGGCACCCATGTCGATGGTGGCGGGATCATAGGCGGTCGCGACCCGCAAGCGGATGCCTTCTTTCAGCGGGGAAACGGATTCGACCGTGCCGACATCGGTGACTATTCCGGTGAACATCAAAACCCTCTTTCATATTCGTCCAGGCGATCTTCGCCGAACATCCGCGTGCCCCTATGGGCAAAACCCGATGGTATGTCGGTTGCATCAAGCGGCGATTCAATACCGCGCTGGCCGATAACGACAGGCGCCTGATAAAGCTGGATACGGTCGACGAGGCCAGCCTCGAGGAAAAGCCGCGCCGTCTTTGCGCCGCCCTCGACCAGAAGCGAGGAAATACCGCGTGTTGCGAGTGCCGGCAGCAGGATTTCCGGATGGTAAGGATTGCAATAGACGATCTCGACGCCGGCGGCTTCGAGTGCGGCGCGGCGCGAGTCCATGTCGGTAGCGTCTGTGGATGGGGTACCCCCCTCTGCCCTGCCGGAGTACCGGGGCCGAGCCACAGGTCTCGACCCGTCCTTCGGACCCCCCACAGGTGGGGAGGTGTCCGGCAGGATAGAGGGGGGTAGCCCCTCCGCATCCGCCGACAAAGGCCACACTTCCTCACTCGCCACCACGATGACAGGCACGTCCCGCGCCGTCAGGGCGAGCTTGCTGGTCAGCGGCAATGCCAGGGTGGGATCGAGAACGATGCGGATCGGGGACTGGGCTTCGAGACCTGGTGTTCGCACCGTCAGCAGCGGATCGTCCGCAATCGCCGTGCCGATGCCGACGAGGATCGCATCGGTTTCGGCGCGCAGCGCATGCACCTGCGCGCGGGCGAGCGGGCCGGTGATTGCCACCTGTCCCTCCCCCTGACGGCCGACCATGCCGTCGGCGGAAACGGCAAGCTTGAGAGTCACATAGGGCCGGTTCTTCGTCTGGCGGGTGAGATAGGCGGCAAGCGAACGCCGGCCCTCTTCCTCCAGAACACCGGCATCCACCTGTATGCCGGCTTCACGCAGCATGGCGATGCCGCGGCCCGAGACACGCGGATCTGGATCGGTGACGCTGATGACGACGCGGCCAACGCCAGAGGCGATCAGCGCCTCGGAACAGGGCGGCGTCTTGCCGTGATGCGAGCAAGGTTCGAGCGTCACATAGGCGGTGGCGCCGCGGGCGAGCGCGCCGGCTTCAGCCAGCGCCTGCGTCTCGGCATGCGGGCGGCCCCCGAGCGCCGTCACCGCCCGGCCGACGATGACGCCATCCCTGACGATCACGCATCCGACGGAGGGGTTGGTAGCGGTGCGGCCGAGATGCCAGCGCGACAGGCGGATCGCCGCCGCCATGAAACGTTCGTCATGCGGCGTGATGCTCATGGCTCACCTGTCCAGCGGGTCGCGGGCAATCTTGGCGTTGATTTCCGAAATGACCTTCTCGAAATCCTCGGCAAGCGAGAAATCCCGATAGACCGAGGCGTAGCGCACGAAGCCGACATCATCGAGGCTCTTCATCGCCTCCAGCACCTGCAGGCCGATCTGCTCGGAAGAGATCTCGGTTTCGCCGGAGCTTTCAAGCCGGCGGACGATGCCGGAGACGGCGCGCTCGATGCGATCCCGCTCGACCGGGCGCTTGCGTAGCGCCACCTCGAAAGAGCGCACCAGCTTGTCGCGGTCGAATGGCACCTTGCGGCCAGTCTTCTTGATGACCATCAGCTCGCGCAGCTGCACGCGCTCGAAGGTGGTGAAGCGACCGCCGCAATCCGGACAGATGCGCCGCCGGCGGATGGAGGTGTTGTCCTCCGCCGGGCGCGAATCCTTGACCTGAGTATCTTCCGAACCGCAATAGGGGCAGCGCATCCCTACTCCTTATCCCATGTAGCCATACATGGGGAAGCGGTCGGTGAGATTGACCACCTTGCCGCGCACGGCGGCTTCGACGGCGGCATTGCCTTCATCGGAATTGGCGACCTTCAGGCCGTCGAGAACCTCGACAATGAGATTGCCGATTTCGCGGAATTCCGCTTCCTTGAAGCCACGGGTGGTGCCGGCCGGTGCGCCCAGGCGCACACCCGAGGTGACGAAGGGCTTTTCCGGATCGAAGGGAATGCCATTCTTGTTGCAGGTGACGTAGGCACGGCCGAGCGCTGCCTCGGCGCGCTTGCCGGTGGCGTTCTTCTTGCGCAGGTCGACCAGCATCAGATGGTTGTCGGTGCCGCCGGAGACGACGTCGAGGCCGCCTGATATCAGCGTTTCAGCGAGCGCCTTGGCATTCTTGACGACCTGAGCGGCATAATCCTTGAATTCCGGCTGCAGTGCCTCGCCGAAGGCAACGGCCTTGGCGGCGATGATGTGCATCAGCGGACCACCCTGCAGGCCGGGGAAAACGGCCGAATTGAATTTCTTCGCCAGATCCTCGTCATTGGTGAGGATGACGCCGCCGCGCGGGCCGCGCAGCGACTTGTGGGTCGTCGTCGTCGCGACATGGCAATGCGGGAACGGCGACGGATGAACGCCACCGGCGACGAGGCCGGCAATATGGGCCATGTCGACCATCAGATAGGCGCCGACGCTGTCGGCGATCTCGCGGAAGCGCTTCCAGTCCCAGATGCGGGAATAGGCAGTGCCGCCGGCGATGATGAGCTTCGGCTTGGTTTCTTCGGCCTTGCGGGCGACCTCATCCATGTCGAGCAGGTTATCGCCTTCGCGCACGCCGTAGGAAACGACGTTGAACCACTTGCCGGACATGTTGACCGGCGAACCATGCGTGAGATGGCCGCCCGAATTCAGGTCGAGACCCATGAAAGTGTCGCCGGGCTGCAGGAGCGCCAGGAACACCGCCTGGTTCATCTGCGAACCGGAATTCGGCTGGACGTTGGCGAAATTGACGCCGAACAGCTTCTTGGCGCGCTCGATCGCCAGTTCCTCGGCGATATCGACGAACTGGCAGCCGCCGTAATAACGCTTGCCGGGATAACCCTCGGCATATTTGTTGGTCATGATGGAGCCCTGGGCTTCCAACACGGCGCGGGAGACGATGTTCTCAGAAGCGATCAGTTCGATCTCGTGCCGTTGGCGACCGAGCTCCTTTCCGATCGCGCTGAAAATGTCCGGATCGACGTCCGCAAGCGAGCGATTGAAGAAGGATTCGGTGGAAGCATTGGTCATGGGCGGGCTCCTCAACTGGAATGCGCTGAGGTATTAGCCTCCCGCTGTGGCAAGGGCAATACGAAGAACGACATTTGCTGAGCAAAGCGCGCGCTCACGCTCTTTTCCGGCCGCGCCGCGCCGATGCCTGGCGGCCATTTTATGGAGAGCCCCTCCCGGCATAAAAAAACCGCGCCCGAAAGCGCGGTTCTCAAATTGCGATGCAGAGCTTGCCGCTTACTGAACTGGCTGTTCCATGCCAGCCGTGGTGTCGAGCGCCAGCTCGGCATTGCCGTCCATCTGATAGATGTCGTCACGGAACTGGACGATGCCGTCGGGCATGCCCCAGGCAGAGATATAGACGAAGTAAACCGGAACTTCCGCCGCGAGTTTGATCGGCGTGTTGACGCCGGTGGCGATCACCTGCTCCATCTGCTGGCGGCTCCAGCCGGGGGTCTCGCGCAGCAGCCAGTTGGTCAGGTCGCGCACGTTCTGCACGCGGACGCAGCCCGAGGATTCGAAGCGCATCAGCTTGTTGAACAGGCCCTGCTGCGGCGTGTCGTGCATGTACTCGCCGTTCTTGTTGTAGAAGTTGATCTTCGTCGACGCCATGGCGTTGATCTTGCCGGGGTCCTGTCGGAACATCAGGTTCGGCGCCTCGCCGTTCCAGTCGACGGTTTCGGGGGCGACTTCGTTGCCCTTGCCGTCGATCAGGCGGATGGCGTTCTTTTCGAGATAGGTCGGATCCTTGCGCATCAGCGGCATGATGTCCTTCTCGACGATCGAGCGCGGCGCCGTCCAGTAAGGATTGAGGATGACCTCGTAGATCTTCGAATTGACCAGATGCGTCGGGCGGCTCAAGCGGCCGACGACCGCGGTGTGACGCGTCGCGACACTGCCGTCTTCGACGGCCTCGACATAGGCGGCCGGGATATTGACCATCAGGTGACGGCGGCCCAAGTCCTCGGGGAAGGTCTGCAGACGGACGACATTGGTGTTCAGCTGCTGCAGGCGAACATCGGCGGGGATGTTCATCGCCTTCAGGGTGAATTCGCCGAGAACGCCATCGGCCGGCAGACCGTGACGCGCCTGGAAGCGCTTGACGGCGCCGTCGACATAGGAATCGAAGGCGTTGGACAGGCCGGCCTCGCGCGGCAGATCGCCGGTGATCGCGAGACGCTGGCGCAGCGCCTGGACGGCGGGAGAGCTGACGCCGAGTTGCAGGCGCTGATCACCGGGATTGACCTCGGGCCAGCCTCCGGCTGCGGCGATCTGCTGATACTGCATGATTGCCTGCTGGGCGCTCGCGACAGATTGGGGCCCAAGGATCGGCGTGTTGGAAACCATGGCGGTCGCCGTGCGCGACGCCGCCTTGGCGTCGAACTGGTCGTCCCAGTTGCCGCGGCGCGGCGCGTTGATCAGCGTATCGAGCGCCGATTGCGCAAATGCCGGCGCCGCGATCGCGCTGGCGCCAACCGTTGCCGCGGACGCAAGGAAAGCGCGGCGAGAGAGAGCTTCAATTCCGTTTTTCTTCGACATAGTCCCAACCACTCAATGCCGCCATAAGAACAAGCCGCGGCTCTTTGCGAAATCACTGCGCTTTAACGCAGATCCCTGTCCATTCGTTGTCCCGGCGTATCAAAAAACTCCGCCTCCCCCATCACAAGATTGCGATGAGAAAGCCTGAACTCTGATCGGTCCATTGAAAGCGCCGGTTGTTAAGCCTTCCGCTGCCACACCAATATGGCCAATTCGTGTTGCCAGGTCGGCAGAAGGACTGTCGGCTGCCGGGAACACGACGCAACGAACCATATGACGGGGTAAACCGTGCCGGTTAATAACGGCTAAAAAACGGCTTGAATACCGGGCTTTGCGCTTGTCAGCCATGCGTTGCAAAGATGCCACGCGGATCAAACGGCAAATCGGACGTGCAGGGAACACGTCCGATTTTCTGCAACCCTGAAAGGAGGTCCGGGTTTTAGAGGCGGTACAGGATCTGATCGTTCCAGAAGCGATCGAGACGCTGGAGCAGCTTGTTCATCTGCGTGAACTCATCGGTGCCAATGCCGCCGACCTTATCGATCGAGGCGATGTGGCGTTCGTAGAGCTTGGCCACCGTTTCGGCGATGTCCTGGCCGGTTTCGGTCAGGCTGATGCGGACCGAGCGGCGGTCGATGCGCGAGCGCTGGTGGTTGATGAAGCCGAGATCGACCAGCTTCTTGACGTTGTAGGAAACGTTGGAGCCGAGATAGTAGCCACGCGAGCGCAGCTCGCCGGCGGTCAGTTCGGAATTGCCGATGTTGAAAAGGAGCAGCGCCTGGATGGCGTTGACGTCGCTGCGACCCTGACGGTCGAATTCGTCCTTGATGACATCGAGAAGACGACGGTGCAGACGTTCAACGAGATGAAGGGATTCCATGTAAAGATCACGGATGTCATGATCCTGCTGGTCACGGAAGGTCGATACCGCCTGCGGCTTGATTTTCGTATTCATATTGACTGCCTCACTGTTTGTTTGGCGGTGTGTTTTCTTCCCGCCTTGAGTGAGACCCTATCGAATACATATAAAATTCGACTTAAACCGCAGGCTTAACGGAGCCTTACCGGTAACTCCACGTTGTCTCAGGGTAAATCAACGCTTACCTGGCGGCGATGCCGGCGCTTTTCCAGCCACAGCAGCAGGCGGAAAATCCAGTAAACGACGGCGACCATGACATGCAGCAGAATGATCAGCTGGTTGGGGCCGAAAATATCCGGCAGCAGGCCATACATCAGGATCTGCCCGCCGGCGGCGAGCACCCAGATCACCGGTCCCCAGGAAACGGTGAGCCAGAGACCGAGGGAGGCCACGGGGAAAAGCACGGCGAGACTGGTGCTCGCCACCTTCCACGGCAGGCTCAAAAGATCGAAGCGGCCGGCGCCGACCAGCGAATAGCCGACGAGCATCGCCCAATATTGCAGGCCGAACCAGAAGCAGGAGACGGCAACCAGCCTCAGGAAGAGAATGAAGAGGATATCCGCCAGCGTGCGTTTCGGTATCGTCGGGGAATCGGTTTCCATAGCGCAGACATCGGTTTGGGGTTGCATCTTCACAAAGGCGCCCGCGCATCTGACAAGACGGGCTGAGGACGCTCTATCACATTGCGTTGGCGCATAACCCTGAAAATCGACTCCAAATTTCGCGGTTATGCGCCGGAGGTTTTCCGCCGCGGCCAATCGTCCGGTTTGGATTTTCCGGGCGCCATGATAATGAGCGCTCGGATAAATGGAATGGGCTTGGGACAGATATCATGCAGGACAGAACTCATCTCGTCGACGAGATCACCGGCCATCGCCGCATGCGGCGCAACCGCAAGGCGGATTGGACACGCCGGCTGGTGCAGGAGAACCGGCTGACGGTCGACGACCTGATCTGGCCGATCTTCATCGTCCCGGGTTCCGGCATCGTCGATCCGATCCCGGCCATGCCCGGCGTCAACCGGATGAGCATCGACAAAGCCGTGGAAGCCGCGCGTGAAGCGGCCGGCCTCGGCATTCCGGCGCTCGCCACCTTTCCGAATATCGAGATGGAACTGCGGGACGAGACCGGTTCGAACAGCCTCGAAGCCAACAACCTGATCAACCAGGCAACGGCGGCGATCAAGAAGGCGGTGCCCAATATCGGCGTCATCACCGACGTCGCGCTCGATCCCTTCACCAGCCACGGCCATGACGGTATTCTCAGAGGCGGCGAAATCGTCAATGACGAAACGGTCGACCAGGTGGCGCGCGCCGCCGTGATGCAGGCGGATGCCGGCGCAGACATCATCGCACCGTCGGAGATGATGGATGGGCGTATCGGCGCGATCCGCATGGCGCTCGATGCGGCCGGCCACCAGAACGTCGGCATCATGAGCTATGCGACGAAATTCGCCTCCGCCTTCTACGGTCCCTATCGCGAGGCGATCTCGACGGGCGGGCTGCTGAAAGGCGACAAGAAGACCTATTATCTCGACCCCGCCAACGGCACCGAGGCAGTCCGCGACGCGGCCCTCGACGTCGAGGAAGGCGCCGACATGCTGATGGTCAAGCCCGGCCTGCCCTATCTCGATATCTGCTGGCGGATAAAGGAGGCCTTCGGCTTGCCGACTTTCGCCTACCAGGTTTCCGGCGAATATACGCAGATCAAGGCTGCGGCGATGAACGGCTGGATCGACGGCGAGCGGGCGATGCTCGAAACGCTGCTGTCGTTCAAGCGGGCAGGATGCGACGGCATCCTCACCTATTTCGCGGTCGAGGTGGCGAGGATTCTCGCGAAGCGGTGATTTCAAGCAGATTGGCGATTTGGGGGCAGATTATTGCATTTTGCCCTGCCGATACCATATCAGCGGCATCGTTTTTCCGCAGGAGATTGAGATGAGCTACAACCCCAATCCGCTTTATGCCGCACCGGAGGACTGGCGCGCCTATAGCGGCGTGTTGAGCCGCCGTGTCCTCGCCTTCATCCTCGATTACGTCATCGTGGCGCTGCTCTGCATTCCCGCGGCGATCGTACTGTTCTTCCTGTCGATCGTCACGCTGGGGCTCGGCTTCTTTCTCTACCCTGCCCTCTTCGTCATCGTCGCCGGCATTTATTTCGGCCTGACGGTGGGCGGACCGAGCCAGGCCTCGCTCGGCATGCGCGCCATGGGAATCGCAATCGTGCGCGTCGATGGGCGGCCGATGGATTTCATGACGGCGATCGCGCATCTGGCGCTGTTCTGGATCCTCAACTCGGTGCTGACGCCGCTCATCCTGCTGGCCGGCCTGTTCATCGAGCGCAGCCGTCTCGTCCACGACCTGCTGGTCGGCACGGCAACGGTGCGCACAGCCTGAGACCCTGGCTCAAAGCCTCATTGCAACTTTGGGCTTTTTTGGAGGGCGGAGACGAAATAAAGTCTCCGCCTTGCCTTTGCCGGGAACTTCGGACGCTCCATATCTAAAATTAGAAGACTGAAATGAAGGGCGAAACCCGCCCCGCTGTTGACGTTTTCTATTCTTAGGTCATGCTGTCTGAAAACGGCACTGTCTCGACAAGGAAATTTCCGCGACAAATGAATACGCAGACCACGCCATCCCCGCAGTTTTATCTGACGGCTCCGGCTGCGTGTCCATATTTGCCGCATGAGATGGAGCGCAAGGTGTTCACCCATCTGGTCGGCCCGCGTGCCGCCGAGATGAACGACATCCTGACGCAGGGCGGTTTCCGCCGCTCGCAGAACATCGCCTACCGCCCGGCCTGCGAATCCTGTCGCGCCTGCGTTTCCGTGCGCATTCTCGCCCAGGAATTCGAGCCGACGAAATCGATGAAGCGGGTGCTTGCCGCCAATTCCGACGTCATCGCCACTGAATTCCCCGCCCAGCCTTCCAGCGAGCAATATTCGCTCTTCCGGCGTTATCTCGATTTTCGCCACCAGCAGGGCGGCATGTCCGACATGACCGTGCTCGACTATGCGATCATGGTGGAAGACACGCATGTGAATACGAGAATCATCGAATACCGCCGGCGCGAGGAAGGCTCCGGACTGGAGCAGCGGCCGAAGGGCGAGCTGCTTGCCGCAGCGCTGACCGATACGATGAGCGACGGGCTGTCGATGGTCTATTCCTATTTCAATCCGGCGCTCGATCGGCGTTCGCTCGGCACCTTCATGATTCTCGACCATATCAGGCGCACGAAAGCGCTGGGACTGCCGCATGTCTATCTCGGCTACTGGGTTCAAGGGTCGCGGAAAATGGACTACAAGACGCGCTTCCAGCCGCAGGAGCATCTGACGCCGCGCGGCTGGGAACGTTTCGATCCCGCCTCCATGCCCGAAAGCACCCACGACTGAATGTTCCCCACCGCTCTTTCCGATCATCGGAAGGGTCTGCTGCTGACGGCGATCGGCGGGCTGGCGCTTTCGATGGATATCCCGCTCGTCCGTCTTGGCGATGGCGACATCTGGTCGATCCTGGGAATACGAAGCGCAGCAACGATTCTCGCCACGCTCGTCATCCTTGGAGCAATGCGCCTTGCCTCGGGCAAATGGCCGGTCCTCATTCCTGGGCGAGCAGGCCTATTCGCCGGCCTGCTTTACGGCCTCTCCTCCCTCACCTTCGTGCTTTCAGTCTTCAATACGGCCACAGCCAATGTCGTCTTCATCGTCGCCTTCAACCCGATGTTCGCTGCCCTGCTTTCCTGGATCTTCCTGAAGGAGAAGCCGCAGGCCGCGACGCTGATCGCCATGCTGTTCATGATCTTCGGCGTCGGGCTGATCGTGCGCGAAGGGCTTGCGAGCGGCCATATTTTTGGCGACGCCATGGCGCTTCTCAGCGCGCTTATTCTTGCCGCAGCCATCACCATCGGACGTGGCTCGCGCCGGGAAATGGGCTTCGTGCCGCTGCTTGCCGCCATCCTGCCGGCCGCCCTCGGCCTCGCGCAAGCTCTGCCCTTGGGATTTTCCATCGCCCATCCCGGCTGGATCCTCTTGAATGGCGCCATCATGATGCCGGTCGCCTTCTGGTGCCTTGCAACGGGGCCGCGTTATCTTTCCGCGCCTGAAGTCGGCATGTTCTATCTGCTGGAAACCGTGCTCGCGCCGATCTGGGTTTGGCTGATCTTCGCCGAAACGCCGGCGACGATGACGCTGGTCGGCGGCGGCATCCTGGTGACGGCGATCGCCGGGCATTGCTTCTGGATGGTGCGGGAGAAGAGCATCAGGCAACCAGCGGAATAGGACGTTGCCGCCGGATCGGACCATGTTGTAACTCCGTTATTACAGGGGATAAAATGATGAAGGGCACAATCCGCAAGGTCGGCAATTCCGAGGGCGTTATTATCCCTAAAGAGGTACTGCAGCGGCTGGGCTTGAGCAGCGGTGACAGCCTCGAATTGCGAGAGGTCGAGGGTAATATTCGGCTCGTGCCGGAATCGGCTGACCTTGCCGAGCAAGTGCGGGCAGCCCGCATCGGCATGGAAAAATATCGAGTGGCGCTCCGCGAATCCGCCAGGCGGTTGAAAATATGCATGACGAGCAGATTGCCGAGCATGGCGGTCTGTCTGGCCTGCGGGATGCCAACGCATTGGAAACCAGTTTGGCGCGCCCGCTCGACAAGGCGGCATGTGGCGAAACCGATATCTTCGTATTCGCCGCAGCGTATCTCTACGCCATTGTTAGAAACCACCCATTCAAGGATGGAAACAAGCGTACCGGCTATCTCGCGGCGTTTACGTTTCTCTATATCAACCGCTACGTCATCAATGCCGATAACGCGCAGGTCATTGCATTTGTACTCGACGTCGCCGCCGGCGAGATCGACGAGGAAGGCGCGACCCGCTTCCTTCGGGATTTCAGCATAGCGCTCAACCCGTCGCCTTGAACTGCTGCTGCTCCAGTTCCCTGCCAAGCCCCTCGATCACATGCGCCCAGCCTTGCCGGGTCTTTTCCTCGTGTTCGGCCCATTCGGCGCACATTTCGTGGGTCAACGTCAGGCGGCTGCCGCCGCCGAGAGGCTCGATCTCGATTTCGACGCGGTCGCAATTGTGATCATGCTCCTCGACGGAGAAGCTGAAGACCATGCGTCGTGGGCGCTTCAGTTCCAGGAAGACTCCCTGGTGGAAGGCGTCGCCGGTCGGGCGGCGGTCGACGACGAAGAAACGGCCGCCGACATGCGGATCGATATCGGCGCGGATGACGTGACCGTCATCGGTCGCGAACAGGAAGCGGCGGGCGATTTCGGGGTTAAGCCAGGCGTCGTAGACGACGGCGGGCGGGGCCCTGTAGGTGTGGCTGACATGCACTTTAATTGTGCTGGCGGGCATCAATTTTCCTCCGGTAATGCGCGCACACTCCTCCCGTGCGCGGCCTGCGACCATTCCGTCCGCCTCCGGAGCCGGCCTCTCATATTTTTGGTAACAGCAATGAGATAGAGGAGTTGCCGCGCCCGCCAAGAGACGAGCGCGGAATTTATGCCTCAGCCGGCGAATTTACCGCTGCGCGGAAAGCCCTTCGGCACGGTGCGACCGGCAGTGGCGCGGTCGGCCAGCCATTCGGCAAGCTCGTCCTTGTTCTTCGTGAAGGTACGGCCGGCACTGTCTTCCCAGATAAGGCCGTCTGATATCGCGAAGCAGCGGACGTCGGAAATGCCGCCATCCTTGTAACGCTGCAGACGGACGCCCTTGCCGCGCGACATCTCCGGCACCTGCGCCAGCGGGAAGACCAGCAGCTTGCGGTTTTCGCCGACGACGGCGACATGGTCGCCGCTGACAGGCACGAGCAGTTGCGTTTCCTCGGGCAGCGCGACGTTCATGATCTGCTTGCCCTTGCGCGTATTGGCGACCAGCTCTGCCTCCGGAACGACGAAGCCGTTGCCGGCTGTGGAGACAATCAGCTGCTTGCGCGCGGGATCGTGGACGAAAGCGGTCAACACCGCCTGATCGTTATCCATGTCGACCATGATGCGCAGCGGCTCGCCGTGACCGCGACCGCCGGGCAACTTGTCGCCGCCGAGCGTGAAGGCCTTGCCGCCGGTCGTGACGATCAGGATCTTGTCCGTCGTCTGCGCCGGGAAGGCTATCTTCAAGCCGTCGCCTTCCTTGAAGGTCAGCGTCGCCGTATCGGCGATATGGCCCTTCAGCGCGCGGATCCAACCCTTTTCGGAAATGACGACGGTGATCGGTTCCTTCTCGATCATCGCCTGCTGGATTGCTTCCTCGTCGGCCTCAGGCGCATCGGCAAACTGCGTGCGGCGGCGGCCGACCTCGGTCGCCTTGGCGAATTTCTTCTTCACTTCGCCGATTTCCCAGGCGACCGTCTGCCACTGCTTTTCGTCGGAGGCAAGAAGTGTCTCGATCTCACCCTTTTCCTTGGTGAGTTCGTCGAATTCCTTGCGGATCTCGAACTCTTCGAGCTTGCGCAAGGCGCGCAGCCGCATGTTGAGGATCGCCTCGACCTGATTGTCGGTCAGATCCCAGCGCGCCATCATCACCGGCTTCGGCTCATCCTCCTCGCGGATGATGCGGATGACCTCGTCGATGTTGAGATAGGCGACCAGAAGACCACCGAGAATTTCGAGGCGCCTGTCGATCGCCGCCAGACGGAAGCGCGAGCGGCGCTGCAGAACTTCGCGGCGGTGGTCCAGCCACTCCTTCAGCACCTCGTTCAGCGCCATGACCCGCGGGATGCGGCCCATGGAGAGCACGTTCATGTTGAGCGGGAATCGGCTCTCGAGCTCCGTCAGCTTGAACATCGATTCCATCAGGATCGTCGGATCGACGCTGCGGGTCTTCGGCACCAGCACGACACGGATGTCCTCGGCCGATTCGTCGCGGATATCCTCCAGCAACGGCAGCTTGCGGGCGATCAGCAGCTCGGCGATCTTCTCGATCAGCCGCGATTTCTGCACCTGGAAGGGAATTTCGGTGATGACGATCTGGTAGCCGCCGCGGCCGAGATCTTCCGTCTGCCATTTCGCCCGCACGCGGAAACCGCCGCGGCCGGTACGATAGCTCTCGATGATGCTGTCGCGGCTGTCGATGATGATGCCGCCGGTCGGGAAGTCCGGGCCGGGAATGAATTCGACGAGCTTTTCGACGGTGGCATCCGGATGCTTGATCAGATGCAGGGCGGCATCGCAAAGCTCGTGGGCATTGTGCGACGGGATCGAGGTCGCCATGCCGACGGCGATGCCGGAGGAGCCGTTGGCGAGCAGATTCGGGAAGGCGCCGGGAAGGACGACCGGCTCGGTATTCGATTCGTCGTAAGTATCACGGAAATCGACGGCATCCTGATCGATGCCCTCGAGCAGCAGTTCGGAGACCGCCGTCATCTTCGATTCGGTGTAACGCATGGCGGCGGGGCTGTCGCCGTCGATATTGCCGAAATTGCCCTGGCCGTTGACCAGCGTGTAGCGCTGCGAGAAATCCTGGGCGAGACGGGCAAGCGCATCGTAGATCGACTGGTCGCCGTGCGGATGGTAGTTACCCATCACTTCGCCGACGATCTTGGCGCATTTCCTGAAGGCTGTATTCGGCCTCAGCCCCATCTCGTTCATCGCATAGACGATGCGGCGATGGACGGGCTTCAGCCCGTCGCGCACGTCAGGCAAAGCGCGGTGCATGATGGTCGACAGCGCATAGGCAAGGTAACGCTGCTCGAGCGCCGCCTTGAGGTCGACCGGCTGGATGTTGTCGTCGTCTCCGCCGGAAGGCGGCAAAATCTCTTGTCCCATGGGTCTTGACTAGCCCAGAAGAGCCCGGCGGGCAAGGAATCTAGCCTATTGCAGCTGTGGATGAAGTCTTGGGAATGACATCTCCAACGCATCGTGCTCTCCGAAAATCGGAATGGATTTTCGCAGAGCACGATGCGAGGATTGAAAGTGTTACAGTGTCCTTTGCGCGTCTGAAAGACGCGCGGCACTGTAAGGATGAGACAAACGTTCCGCCGTAATTTGGACTTCGTTTGCCGTTCCTTTCAACGGAAATTTAGAAGTCCGCAAATATAAAGCGGGCCCAATCCGTAGTAGCGTAACTGCAGATTTCCAACCGCCACACGCCACCAGAGGAATCACCCCATGAATATTTCCCGGACAACGCGGCTGATGCTGTCGGGCGCCGCCTTTTTCTCGCTCGCCGGTTCGGCTTTCGCTCTCGACGGCACCGATTTGCTGAAGAAGCTCAATGCCGCCTATGCCGCTCAGGGCGGGACGATTGCGGCTGAGAACATCGACATCGACGGCACGACCGTGACCTTGAAGAATGTCACCGTCAAGCCGACCGGCGGCGAGAGCCTGCCGATCGGCGAAGTCACCCTTTCCGGCGTCGAAGAAGACGAGGATGGCGGCTATTACATCGAAGAGGCCGCCTTCCCCGATATCAACAAAACGGAAGACGGCGTCACGGTGACGGCGCAGGAGCTGACGCTCGGCGGCATTTCGATCCCGGCAACGGCGGGCGGCGACACGCTCGATACCATGATGCTCTACGAAAGTGCCCATACCGGCCCGCTGAAGGTGGTCAAGGACGGCGCGGAAGTGTTCTCGGTGCTCGAAAGCAATATGAACCTGACGCTGCGCGAGGACGAATCCGGCTTCGATTTCGACGGCGCCTTCAAAAGCATGAAGGCCGATCTGACCAAGACCCAGGATGCGCAGAGCAAGGACGCGATCGAGAAGCTCGCTCTGCAGCACGTCCAGGGCGACATCACCATGAAGGGCGCCTGGGAACTCGCGCCCGGCACGATCGACATTTCGGAATTCGCCCTCGATTTCACCAACGTCGGCAAGCTCAATCTCGGTTTCAAGATCTCCGGCTACACGATGGCCTTCATGAAATCGATGCAGGATGCGATGAAGGAATCCGAAGCCAATCCGAACAAGGAACAGTCGCAGCAGGCGCTCGGCCTTGCCATGCTTGGCCTGATGCAGCAGCTGTCCTTCGAGGCCGCACAGGTGCGCTTCGAAGATGCTTCGATCACCAAGCGCGCGCTGGATTATGCCGGTTCGCAGCAGAACATGTCCGGCAAGCAGATGGCGGATTCGCTGAAGGCGATGACGCCGATCATGCTGGCGCAGCTCAATATCCCGGAACTGCAGAACGCCGTTTCGGCCGCCGTCAACACCTTCCTCGACGATCCGAAGAGCCTGACGGTCAAGGCCGCGCCTGAAAAGCCGGTGCCGTTCCCGACGATCGTGGGCGCCGCCATGGGCGCCCCGAACACCCTGCCGCAGGTGCTCGGCGTCAAGGTTACCGCCAACGACTGATCGCTTCGATCTTGCGATCAAAGGCCCGGCAGCAGTGAACTGCGCCCCAAAGGTTGATGTCCAACTTTCGGGGCCAGTTCACGGACTGCCGGGCCTTTTCGTTTTCAGGCGCGGTGGCGGGCGACCTCGGCGATCGCGTGGGCTGCGATATCAAGCAGTTCTTCAAGAGGCGCCCCGTCCCTCGCCTGCACCGACATGCCCTGGATGATGGCGCCGAGGAACCGTGCGAGTGCGCGAGGGTTCGTCCCGGCCTTGATATCGCCTTCGCGAATGCCGCGCTCGATCCTCGCGGTGAAAGCGTCGAGCGACCGACGGCGCATCGCGGCAACATGATCGACGATCACGTCGTTCTCGCTGGCGCAGTTCAGCGCTGCCGTCGAGATCATGCAGCCTTTCGGATGCTCCGGTGCCGAGAAGATCGCCGCCGAGCCCCGCAATATGCGCTCGAAGGCGGAGACGGTGTCGATCGGCTCGCCGAGCGCGGAAAACGTATCGGCGCCCAGGCCGCGATATTGCTCGAGCGCCGCGCGATAGAGATCGGCCTTCGAGTGGAAGGCGGCATAGAGGCTTTGCGGCGTGATGCCCATGGCGGCGGTGAGATCGGCGATCGAGGCGCCCTCATATCCATGCGCCCAGAAGGTCTCGCGCGCCGCCGAGAGAACGGTCTCGCGGTCGAAGGCCGGCGGGCGGCCGCGTCGTCGGGCGGTGGTTTTTTCTACGTCTGGAGTATTTTTCACAATGATCACTCTAGAAATTCGAGGCGCCTTGCTATATTCAGGAACGGTCATTGTGATTATAGGAGATTTAATCTGATGAGTCTTCCCCTCGAAACGGCGGATGCCGACAGGAGTTCATCCCTTGCCGCAGCGGTCGATGCGGCAATCACAAGCGCGCTTACCGAACAACGGCTGGTTGGAACGGTGGTGCTTATCGCCCGCGACGGAGAGATCGTCCATCGCCGCGCCGCCGGCCTTGCCGATCGCGAAAACGGTTTGGCCATGCGCGAGGACACGATCTTCAGGCTCGCCTCCATTACCAAGCCGATCGTCACCATCGCCGCGATGCGGCTCGTCGAGCAGGAAAGAATCGGGCTCGACGACGCGGTGACGCAATGGCTGCCGGACTTCCGTCCAAGGCTGCCCGACGGCGCCGAAGCAACCATTCGCATCCGCCACCTGCTGACCCATACAGCGGGCCTCGGCTACAGCTTCTCCGAAGAGGACGGCGGCCCTTATATCAGCGCCGGCGTTTCCGACGGCCTCGACGAACCGGGACTGCCGCTGGCCGAGAACCTGCGGCGGATCGCCAGCGCGCCGCTGCGCTTCACCCCGGGCAGCGACTGGCAATATTCCCTCGCCATGGATGTTCTGGGCGGCGTCATCGAGGCGGAAACCGGCGTGCCGCTCGGCGACGCGGTCGCTGATCTAGTGACGAAACCGCTCGGTCTTGCCGATACCACGTTTTCGGTTCGCGACCGCAGCCGGCTGGCGGCGGCCTATATGGATGCTTCACCGGAACCGGCGCTGATGGGCGAGAATGCGCTGGTGATGTCGCTGATGGGTCCCATCCGCTTCGCGCCGAACCGTATCTTCGACCCCGCCTCCTATCATTCGGGCGGCGCCGGCATGGCGGGAACCGCGGGTGACGTGCTCGCCATCCTCGACACCATCCGCAGGGGCGGCGCCCCGCTGGTCTCGAGCGAAACCGTAGGGATGATGACGACCGACCAGGCCGGCGGGCGCCGCCAACAGCACGAGCCCGGTTCCGGCTTCGGTTTCGGCTGGTCCGTTATCACCAATCCGGCCGAGGCAGGCGTCCCCTTCCCCAAGGGCACGCTGAAATGGGGCGGCGTCTACGGCCATAGCTGGTTCATCGACCCGGTCAACGGGCTGACCGTCGTGGCGCTGACCAACACGACGCTGGAGGGCATGTGGGGCAAGTTCACCGTCGATCTTCGCGAGGCGATCTACGCGGCATTATGAGCGAGTGAAACAAGCAAAAAGCCCGGCGGTTGTGCCGCCGGGCTTTTGCATTTGGGATCAGAGATCTCAGTCTTTCTTGACCGGCGGGATCGGCCGGATCGAGAGCTCGCGCAGCTGCGTCGGCGTTGCCGGGCTCGGCGCCCCCATCAAGAGGTCCTGGGCCTGCTGGTTCATCGGGAACAGCGAGATTTCGCGCAGGTTCTTCGCGCCGACGAGCAGCATGACGATGCGATCGATGCCGAAGGCAGCGCCGCCATGCGGGGGCGCGCCATACTGGAAGGCACGGTAGAGACCGCCGAAACGATCTTCGACATCCTGCTGGCTGAGGCCGACCTTCTCGAAGGCGGCGACCATGGTTTCCGGCGACTGGTTGCGGATCGAGCCCGAGGCGATTTCGAAGCCGTTGCAGACGGCGTCATACTGGAACGCCTTGATCGTCAAGGGATCCTGGTTCTGCAGCGCGTCAAGGCCGCCTTGCGGCATCGAGAACGGGTTGTGGGCGAAGTCGACCTTCTTGTCTTCCTCGCTCCACTCGAAGAAGGGGAAGTCGACGATCCAGCACAGTTCGAAGCGGTCGCGGTCGACGAGGTTCAGTTCTTCGCCAGCCTTGGTGCGAGCCTCGCCGGCGAACTTGTAGAACTTTTCCGGCTCGCCGGCGACGAAGAAGCAGGCGTCACCATCACCGAGACCGAGCTGGGTGCGGATCGCATCGGTGCGTTCCTCGCCGATGTTCTTGGCAAGCGGACCTGCGCCTTCGAGCTTGTCGTTCTCGCTGCGCCAGAAGATATAGCCGAGGCCCGGCTGGCCCTGGCTCTGCGCCCAGGCGTTCATGCGGTCGCAGAAGGCGCGCGAGCCGCCGGTCTTTGCCGGGATCGCCCAGATCTCAACCTTCGGGTTGGAGGCGATCATGCCGGCGAAGACCTTGAAGCCGGAGCCGGCGAAATGCTCGGTCACCGCTTCCATAACGATCGGGTTGCGCAAGTCCGGCTTGTCCGAACCATATTTGCGGATCGCCTCGTCATAGGGGATGCGCGGCCATTCCTTGGTGACCGGCTTGCCTTCGGCGAATTCCTCGAAAATGTTGGTCATCAACGGACCCATCGTGTTCCAGACGTCTTCCTGGGTCACGAAGCTCATTTCGAGGTCGAGCTGATAGAATTCGCCCGGCAGGCGGTCGGCGCGCGGATCTTCATCGCGGAAGCACGGCGCGATCTGGAAGTAGCGGTCGAAGCCCGCGACCATCAGCAGCTGCTTGTACTGCTGCGGCGCCTGCGGCAGGGCATAGAAGGTGCCGGGATGAATGCGCGAGGGCACGAGGAAGTCGCGTGCGCCTTCCGGCGAGGAAGCCGTCAGGATCGGGGTCGTATATTCGGTGAAGCCGACATTGCCCATTTCGCGGCGCATGGCGGAGATGACCTGGGTGCGCTTGACGATGTTCCGGTGCAGCGTTTCGCGGCGAAGATCGAGGAAACGATATTTGAGGCGGACGTCCTCGGGATAGTCCGGCTCACCGAAGACCGGCAGCGGCAATTCCTTGGCGGCGGAGAGGACTTCGATCTCCTGCGCGTAGAGCTCGATCTCACCGGTCGCCATGGTCTTGTTGACGGTGTCTTCGGTGCGGGCCTTGACGAGACCGTCGATGCGGATGACCCATTCACCGCGGACGGTTTCCGCCATCTTGAAGGCCGGGCTGTCGGGATCGGCGACGACCTGGGTAATGCCGTAATGGTCGCGAAGGTCGATGAAGAGAACGCCGCCATGGTCGCGAACGCGGTGGACCCAGCCGGAAATGCGGACGGTCGAGCCGACATCCGTCTTGCGGAGTGCGGCGCATGTGTGGCTGCGATAGCGATGCATGATGTCAAATCCTGGCATGTACTGAGACGGCAGCAAGGGTTTCAGGACCCTCAAGCGCCGACAAGAAAATCGGGCGGAAAAGCGCATGGACGCTCCGATTTGTCAAGGCTTGGCGCACGCGGCCGGGCGTTTGACACGCGTTTATGGCGAGGCGGCGGCCGCCATGCTGCGGCAGTTTGGCCGCGCTTGCCGTATTGCTGAAGCTACCGGTCAACTTTAAAAGGATCGGCATTCTCACCGTGGAGCGTCCGCATGCCTCTGCTTACCCGCCGCAACCTCTTGAAGGCATCCGCCGTCGCGGGCGCTTATGGCGCCGGCATTGGCATTGCCGGCAAATTCGGGCTTGCCGAGGCAGCTCCCGAGCCGCAGTTGCTGACGGCGGTAAAGACCGAGGCCATGCTGACCGAGGCGGGACCGACCAAGGATATCATGAGCTGGGGCCACGACGGCATGCCGCCGGTTTTGAGGATGACCAAGGGACGCCCTTATGCGGCGCGGCTGAAAAACGGGCTCGACGAGCCGACCACGATCCACTGGCACGGGCTTCGCATCGACAACCGCATGGACGGCGTACCGTTCATGACGCAGCCCTACATCTATACCGGCGACAGCTTCGATTATGCCTTCACGCCACCCGATGCCGGCACCTTCTGGTATCATCCACATTGCAACACGCTGACGCAGATGGGGCACGGCATGACCGGCGTCATCGTCGTCGAGGACCCAGCCGATCCGGGGTTCGATGCCGAAGTGGTGCTGAACCTGCGTGACTGGCGGCTCGGCGGCGACGGGCAATTCATCGCTCCCTTCCGGCCGCGCGACGCGGCCAAGACCGGCACCTACGGCACGGTGCGCACGGCCAACTGGCACCAGGAACCGCAATATGACGCGCCGGCCGGCGGGCTGGTGCGGCTGCGCATCGCGATCACCGACGTGACGCGGATCTTCTCGCTGAAGATGGAAGGCGCCGATGCGACGGTGATTGCGATCGACGGCAACCCGGTGCCGAAGCGTTTTCCCCTCGACCTCCTGCAGATCGGGCCGGGTCAACGGCTCGATCTCGCCGTGCGCATGCCGGATAGCGACGGCGCGGTCGCGACGCTGGAAGATATCCGCGGCACGACGCCGAAGACGATCGCCAGCCTGCGCGCGGTCGGATCATCGTTGAAGCGCGATATCGGCGATCTCGGGACGCTTGTCGAAAATCCGGTGCCGAAGGCCGATCTTTCCGCCGCCGAACAGATCCCGCTGGTGCTGAGCGCCACCGCCGAGAATGCCGCCGTCGAAAGCATCTGCGGCACGCTCGGCTACAGTTTCTGGGCCATCAACAAGGTGCCGTGGCCGGGCGACACGCCCGATCCGACGGCGCCGCTTGCGGAATTGAAGCTCGGCAGGAGCTATGTCTTCAATCTGGAGAACACCACGCCGCATACGCATCCGATCCATCTGCACGGGATGAGCTTCACGGTGATCTCCTCCTCGACGCGGGAGGTGATGCCGCTCACCTCCGATACCTATCTCATCCAACCGGACGAGAAGGTGCAGCTCGCCTTCGTCGCCGACAATCCCGGCGACTGGCTGCTGCATTGCCATATCATCGAGCATCAGAAGACGGGGATGACGAGTTATCTCAGGGTGAGCTGAGACCGCGCGCCTTCACGATCGTGGCCGCGCGTCGCGCCGTGGTTCGCCCTTGCCTCAGTTTGGACGTGATTCTTCGCCAGCAATGCTCGAAGCGTATGCTGTTGTATTGACATATCGAACCGAAAGGAGAAGGAAGGTTCAACCGACCTTTTCCTTGCGAATGAAATGATATGATCGAAACCACCGCCGATTTGGCGGCCGCCTGCAAAGAGCTGGCCAAGTCCGACTTCATCACCATCGACACCGAATTCCTGCGCGAGACGACCTTCTGGCCGGAGCTCTGCCTGATCCAGATGGCAAGCCCGACGACCGAAGTTCTCGTCGATCCGCTGGCCAAGGGCATCGATCTCGCCCCCTTCTTCGAGCTGATGGCCGATACGAAGGTGCTGAAGGTCTTTCATGCGGCGCGCCAGGACATTGAAATCATCTTCAATCGCGGCAATCTCATTCCGCATCCGATCTTCGACACGCAGGTCGCCGCCATGGTCTGCGGCTTCGGCGACAGCGTCTCCTACGATCAACTGGTCAGCCGCATCAAGAGTGTCCATATCGACAAGTCGTCGCGCTTCACCGACTGGAGCCGCCGGCCGCTCTCCGACAAGCAGCTGGAATATGCGCTGGCCGACGTCACCCACCTGCGCGACGTCTACCTGTCGCTGAAGGCGGAGCTCGATCGCGAAGGCCGCACCTCCTGGCTCTCCGAGGAAATGGACATTCTCGAGGCGCGCGAAACCTACGACATGCATCCCGACGATGCCTGGCAGCGATTGAAGATGCGCCTGCGCAAGCCGCAGGAGCTGGCGATCCTGAAATATGTCGCCGCCTGGCGCGAACGCGAGGCCCGCGCCCGCAACGTGCCGCGGTCGCGCGTGCTGAAGGACGATGCGATCTACGAGATCGCCCAGCAGCAGCCCAAGGATACCGAGGCGCTGGGCCGGTTGCGCACCATTCCGAAAGGCTGGGAGCGCTCGACTTCCGGCGCCGCTGTCATCGAGGCCGTCAACGCGGCGCTTGCTCTTCCGAAGGCCGATATGCCGCACGCACCACGCCAGGCGCAGGCGCCCGAAGGGGCCGCTGCCGCCGTCGAACTGCTCAAGGTGCTGTTGAAGCTGATTTCGGAAAAACACGGCGTGGCGCCGAAGGTGATCGCCAACAGCGAGGATCTCGACAGGATCGCCGCCGAGGGCGAAAAGGCCGATGTCGCGGCCCTCAGCGGCTGGCGGCGCGATCTTTTCGGCGAGCCGGCGCTGCGGCTGATCCAGGGCGACATCGCTCTGCGCTTCGTCGACCGGAAGGTCGAAACCGTCAGCCTCTGAGGTTGGATAGATTATGCAGCACTTCCAAGGGCTGCATCGTGCTTCACGCGTCCGAACGACGCGGCGCCGTCGTTTCGAATTCGCTTGACGGTTGGTTCCGGCCGGAAACAATGGCTGGGTGAAACATCACGGCGCAGAGGCGGCATGCGGGAAATATCTCCGACGCAGAATTGGATCCTGATCGCGATCGTCCTCGCGGCCAGCGGCGTCATCTATGATTCCATGTTCTATTCCAACCAGACGCCCGTCATCGGAGCGATCTTCGCGCTTTTCATCGGCATGCCGATCATCGCTTTCGAGCGTAAGGTGCTGTTGCGCACGCTCTACAGGCGCATCCAAAAGCTGCCGACTTTCGCCTTCATCATCACCGAGCTGGTGATCTATGAGATCCTGATGAGCATCGGCTTTGCCTGCGCGGGCCTGCTGCTCTGGTCGGTCGGCATGCTGAAGCCGCCGTCGCTCCTCGATCTCGTCATCATGCCGTTCGAGGTCTTCCTCTATGCGCTGGCGGTCTGCGCCTTGATGATCTTCGTCCTGCGTGTGCGAGAACTGCTCGGCCGCGACGTTTTCCTCAGCATGCTCGTCAGCCGCTACCGCAATCCGGTCAGGGAAGAACGTGTCTTCCTGTTCATCGATCTCGTCGATTCGACGGCCTTTGCCGAAAAGCACGGTGACCTCAGGGCGCAGCAGCTGCTGAGCTCGCTGTTTGCGACCTTCGCCGAGCCCGTCAGGCGTCACAAGGGCATGATCAACGACTATGTCGGGGATGCCGCGATCATCACCTGGCCGCTTGCCCGTGGTGTCAAGAATGCGCGCTGCGTGCGCTGCATCTTCGACATTCTCGCCGATATCGACGCCAATGCCGCCGGCTGGCGGAAAAATTACGGCCAGGTGCCGAAGCTGCGCGCCGCCCTTCACGGCGGCGAGATCATCACCGCCGAAGTCGGCGTCGACCATCACAAAATCAGCTATTTCGGCGATACGGTGAACACCACCGCTCGGCTGGAAACCCTCTGCCGCAGTCTGAACCGGCCGGTGCTGATCTCCGCCGAGCTTGCCCGGCGCATGGAGTTTCCCGACAACATCTCCTGCGAAGATCTCGGCACCCATGCCGTCAGGGGCCGCGGCCAGGCGCTTGGCGTCATGGCGCTTTCCTCACGCGCGGTGACCGTCCTGAACACGCCCGCCGTCATTCTGCACGGCTGAGCAGCGGTTCGGCCGCACGTCACCAAAGCTTCACCCAACCGTCAATTCGCTGACATCAAAGCCCTGCTAAGCGGAAAGCATTCGCATCCGTTCCACGGGGATATTATGAAGACCGTCCTTTTTGCTTCCGTATCGCTTTTCATCCTGGTCGCGACCTCCGCTGCGGCCGACCAGCAGCAGTTTCCGGCCAAGCTCGCCGGCCAGGCGATCCTGCCTGCCAACACCATGGTTCCGGCACCGGCCGATGCCCCCGAATTCCTCAAGCATTCCGGCAAGTTCACGACGGCGGACCGCAAGCGCACCGAAGCGCTCGGCACCGTTCCCGGCAAGGACGGCGCCCGCATCACCGATCTGAAGCTTTCCCTTCAACGGCCAGCCGATCCAGGGTTTTTCCGGCATCAAGACGATGACCGACGGCACCTTCTGGACGCTCTCCGACAACGGCTTCGGCTCGAAGGCCAACTCGTCCGACTCCATGCTCTTCCTGCACCAGATGAAGTTCGACTGGGCCGGCAACAAGGCTGATGTCGTCAAGAACCTCTTCCTCTCCGACCCCAACAAGATCGCTCCGTTCCCGATCGTGCTCGAAGGCACCGACACGCGCTACCTCACCGGCGCCGACTTCGATATCGAATCGATCCAGCCGGTTGCCGACGGCTTCTGGCTCGGCGACGAATTCGGTCCCTACATCCTGAAATTCGACCCGTCAGGCCGCCTGACCGACGTCATCCCGACGACGCTCGACGGCAAGCCGGTGCTTTCGCCCGACAATCCGCTGATCCAGCTGCCGGGCAACCCGGCCGCGAAGATGCCGGTCTTCAACCTGAAGCGCTCCGGCGGCTTCGAAGGCCTCGCCATGTCGAAGGATGGTTCCAAGCTCTACGGCCTACTCGAAGGCGCCATCTACAAGGATGACGGCACGATGGAAACGGTCGATGGCCACACCGCCATCCGCGTTATCGAATTCGACGTCGCCGCCAAGAAGTGGACCGGCCGCAGCTGGCTCTATCCGTTCGAAGACAAGGGCGTGTCGATCGGCGACTTCAACATGCTCGACGACACGACCGCTCTCGTCATCGAGCGCGACAGCGGCGCCGGCGCCAAGGACAAGGCCTGCGCCGACCCCAAGCAGCCGAAGCCGGATTGCTTCGAGGCTCCGGCCGAACTGAAGCGCGTCTACAAGATCGAGTTCAACGATGCCAATGTCGGCAAGGCCGTCCGCAAGATCGGCTATATCGACCTCCTCAATATCCAGGACCCCGACAACAAGAAGAAGGCCGGCAGCAAGGACGGCGTCTACGACATGCCGTTCGTGACGATCGAAAACGTCGACCGCGTCGACGCCACGCACATCATCATCGGCAACGACAACAACCTGCCCTTCTCGGCCGGCCGCGCCGTCGACAAGGCCGACAATAACGAGTTCAGCCTGCTTGAGGTCGGCGAGTTTTTGAACGCGAAGTAATTCGGGTTTGATGTGAGATAGAGAGGGCGGTACGTAAGCGCCGCCCTTTTTTATCTGGTCGTGGGCATCTAAGTTTCTCCCTCATTCCTGTGCTCGTCACAGGAATGCAGTGCGCCCAAGTCGTTGGGCGCAAGAGACTTTTTCAACCCTCGCATTGAGTCGTTCACCGAGCGGACGCGCGGTGGCTGGATTCCTGTGACGAGCACAGGAATGAGGGAAGGCGGAGGGACGGCACGGTCAAAACAGCCCGCCGTAAAGATGCCTACCCTACTCGAACAGAAACGCCAGCCGCTTGTTGGTCAGTCTCGACAGCTGCTGCAGGCGGCCGTCCAGGCGTTCGCCGGCGAAATCGCGGTACTCGGGAGGCACGACGAATTCGAGGTCGAGGTCCGGGTTCGGCGATTTGCGGAAGGTCAGGTTCTTGACGATGCCGGGCATCGAGGCCGAGAAGAGGTAGACGACACGCAGCATGCCGCCGAGCAGCTTGGCGCGCTCGATGAGCTGAGGCGTGGCGATCTGGGCCAGCGGGCCGGTGGCGCCGTCGTCATGCAGGCCTTCGAAACGGTAATAGTTGGAAAGCGCGATAAAGGCGCGGCCGGGATGACTGATGCCGACGAAGGAAGAGTGAGCGATGACGTTCAGCGCCTGCAGCCCTCGATAGTCAGGATGGGCGCGCCAGCTGATATCGGCAAGCAGACAGGCGGCCTGACGGTAGCGGCTTTCCTCTTCGGTTTCCTGGATGCCGAAGAGGGGCATCATGCGGCCGGTCCATTCGGCCAGCTCGCGAGCATGCTCCGGCGAGCGGGCACGCAGGATCGCCAGCTCGCCGGCAGCGGCAAGCAGCGGATCGGCGCGGCGCTCGGCCTCCGACAGCAGCGAATAGAGATATCCCTCGCGCACACCTTGCGCCGAGAAGGAAATCATCGACGGCTTCATCGCGCTCAGCACTTCCTTCATGGCGACGGCGCCGAAGGGCAGCAGCGACCGACGGTGCTTGGAAACGGCCTGCAGCGCCGGCTCCCTGGAGTCGCGCGCGGCCACCACCTGGTCGAGGAACTGCATCATCGCTTCGAGCGACACCTCATAGCCCTGCATCATGTGCAGCGGATAATGGGTGATTTCCATGTGCAGCTTGGCGATGTTTCGCCAGGTGCCGCCCACGGCGTAGAAGGTACGCCCCTCGCCTTTCGACAGCAGCTTTGCCGTCTTCAACTGCTTGCGGGCAAAGCTCTGGGCCTTGGAGAGCGAACCGCCGGCATATTCCGACAGGCGCAGGCCGCCGAGCGGCAGAGTGATGCCCTTGCCGAATTCCTTACCCTTGATATCGATCAGCTCCAGCGAGCCGCCGCCAAGGTCGCCGGCAATGCCGTCAGGATTGTAGAAACCGCTGATGATGCCGAGCGAGGCGAATTTCGCCTCTTCCTCGCCCGAAAGCACGCGGACTTTGCGGTTCAGGATGGTTTCTGCCTGGTGGATGAAATCGGGACCGTTGCTCGCCTCGCGCGCGGCTGCCGTTGCCAGCACATACATGGTGGCGGCGCGCGCCTGGTCGGACAGAGCCTTGAAACGATGCAGCGCCGCCAAAGCCCGCGCGACGCTGTCGTCATCCATCTTGCCGGTAAGGGCGACGCCCTTGCCAAGGCCGCAGAGGACCTTTTCGTTGAACAGGACGGTCGGCGAACGGGACATGCCTTCGTAGACGACTAGACGAATGGAATTCGATCCAATATCGACGACGGAGACCGGGGCGATCCCCGGAAGGCGCCCCTGGGCTTCAGATTCAACCATTTAGGTCCAGTTTTACTTGTTGTTGCGGCCTTCGAGCAGGCCGGCGATCAGCTTCGGCGCACTGGACTTCAGAGCTTCACCACGGCCCGACAGGCTCGGATTGGTCATGAAATACTGCTGCGCATTGAACGGTTCTTCGCCCCTGCGCACTTCCATGCGTCGCGACGTACCGTCGGGCAATATCTCGTAGCTTTGTTGATTGTCAATCACGTTGCCGAGCATAATCTGTGACAAGACTTGCTCGTGAACGGTCGGATTCGTCAGCGGAACCATGGTTTCGACGCGGCGATCGAGGTTTCGCGGCATCATGTCGGCCGAACCGATGTAAACCAGCGCCTTATCGGACGGCAGGCCGTGGCCGTTGCCGAAGCAGAAGATGCGACTGTGTTCGAGGAAGCGGCCGACGATCGACTTGACGCGGATCTTCTCCGAAAGGCCGGGCACCTGCGGGCGCAGGCAGCAGATGCCGCGCACCACCAGATCGATCTCGACGCCGGCATGGCTGGCGCGATAGAGCGCATCGATGATGTCGGGATCGACAAGCGCGTTCATCTTCATCCAGATCGCGGCCGGCGCGCCGTTCCTGGCATGCTGGATCTCCTCCTCGATGTGGCGCAGGATGCGCGGGCGCATCGTATAGGGCGAGATGGCGAGCTGCATGCCCTGTTCAGGCTCGCCGTAGCCGGTGATGAAGTTGAAGATATTCGCCATGTCATGGGCGATGACGGGATTGCAGGTAAAATAGGAAAGGTCGGTATAAATCTTCGCGGTGATCGGGTGGTAGTTGCCCGTTCCGAGGTGGCAATAGGTGCGCAGCTTGCCTTCCTCGCGCCGGACGACCATCGACATCTTGGCATGGGTCTTGAGCTCGATGAAACCGAAGACGACCTGCACGCCGGCGCGTTCGAGATCGCGCGCCCAGCGGATGTTCGCCTCTTCGTCGAAGCGGGCCTTGAGCTCGACCAGCGCCGTCACCGACTTGCCGGCTTCGGCGGCGTCGATCAGGGCGCGGACGATCGGGCTGTCGTTGGAGGTACGGTAAAGCGTCTGCTTTATCGCCAGGACGTCAGGATCGCGCGCAGCCTGGAGAAGAAACTGGACCACCACGTCGAAAGATTCGTAGGGGTGATGGACGACCATGTCCTTTTCGCGGATGGCGGCAAAGCAGTCGCCGGCATGTTCGCGAACGCGCTCGGGAAATCGCGCATTGTAGGGGGCAAACCTGAGATCCTCGCGCGGCGCCTTGGTGATCTCGGACAGGGTGTTCAACGCCAAAAGACCCGGCAGAACGGCGACGCGATTGTCCGGGATATTGAGGGCCTGAACGACGAACTGGCGCAGCGAGGCCGGCATTTCCGAGTCGGTCTCGATGCGGATGACCTTACCGCGGCGGCGGCGCTTCAGCGCCGTTTCGAAAAAGCGGACGAGATCCTCGGCCTCTTCCTCGACTTCGATATCGCTGTCGCGGATGACGCGGAACGTACCGGAACCCTGCACCTCGTAACCCGGGTAGAGCCGATGGATGAAGATGTTGGCGACATCTTCCAGCGTGATGTAGCGGATCGTGTTTCCATCATCCGGCAGACGAACGAAGCGGTCGAGCGCCACCGGCAGGCGCAGCAGCGCCGTCATCGGCTCGCGGCCGTTCTTGCTGACGAGCTGCAGGCCGATCGAGAAGCCGAGATTCGGAATGAAGGGGAACGGATGGGCCGGATCGATCGACAGCGGCGTCAGGACCGGGAAGATCGCCTGTTCGAATTCGGCAGCCAGCCACTGGCGGTCGGCATCGCTCAAGGCGCCGGGGCGCACGATCAGGATGTCTTCCTTGGCGAGATATTGCTGCAGGACGGCGAGCGAGGCCTGCTGCTCCATCTGCAGATGGTCGATCTCCTGCAGGATCGAGTCGAGCTGCTCGGCCGGCGTCTTGCCGTCGGGGCTGCGGATGGCGATGTTCTGGCGCACCTGGCCCTCGAGGCCGGCGACACGCACCATGAAGAATTCATCGAGGTTGGCGGCTGAGATCGACAAGAAGCGGACGCGCTCGAGCAGCGGATGCTCGGTATTCAGCGTTTCTTCGAGGACACGGCGGTTGAACTGCAGCCAGGAGAATTCTCGGTTGATGAAGCGCTCGGGGCTCTTGAGCAGCTCTTCCAGCGGGGGAGTGTTGTCGTTGATCTCGGGAGCGAGTTCTTGATGTTCTGCGACTGCACTATCCATTGTCCGCTTACCCCGTTCTCAATCGCCAAAGGCAATTATATCAGTTTGACGACGGAACTGTGACAGTCAATCGGCCGGTTCTGAATTTCCCAATTCATTCAATACTTCGGCCGCAAGAGACCGGGTGATTTTCGTACCCCGCGACAGGGCCAGCCGGTCGAGCCTTTCGACGATCGTCTGGGCCGCGTTCAGCGACCGCTCCATCCGGTTGACGATATAGAGCACGAGTTTGTCATCTATATAAAGCTGCCGGTCGGCGAAGAGCTTGACGATCACCTGCGACAACAGCGCCTCATCGGGTTCGCCGATCTCGACGACGGTTGCCGCTTTCAGGCGTGAGCGCAGATCGGGCAGCGAAACCGGCCATGACATCGGCCAGAGACGGCTGGTGATCAGCAGGCTGGTGCCGTTTTCGCGCACGCTGTTGATGACGTGGAATAGCGCGTTGTCATCGAAGCCGAGGCGATCGGCGTCCTCGAACAGCACCGGGCCGGCGGCGGCGGCAACGGCGGCATCCGAGCCGAGCTCGGGATGGATGTCGACGGCGCCGCTCAAGTCCCGCCAGATGCGGGCAAGATGCGATTTACCCGAGCCGACCGGGCCGGCGAGCACGACGACCGGCGATGGCCATGCGGGCCAGGCATCGACGATCGAAACGGCGGCGGCGAGACGCTCCGAGATCAGGAGGTCGTCGCGCCCGCTTGCGGCATCGTGCGAAAAGACCAGCGGCAACTGCTCTCCGGCCTTGCGCTTCGGATCAGCGTTCTTGACGTCATTCATTGGGAACTGATTTCGTCTTCCGGGCGCGGCCGCTTGATGACCCGCCAAAATAAAGATCGCTCTGAAGGTAGCGTGAAAGCGCGAAGCGAACAAGGACGCCGACGGCTGCGGCGGCCGGCACGGCGACCAAAAGACCGACGAAACCGAAGAGCGCGCCGAAGGCAAAAAGCGCAAACATCAGCCAGACCGGATGCAGGCCGACGCTGGAACCGACGAGCTTCGGCTGCAGAATGTTGCCTTCCAGGAACTGGCCGCTGAAGAAGACGACGAGCACCAGCCCGATCCAGGGATAATCCGGCCAGAACTGCACGAGCGCCACGCCGATGGCGAGGACGAGGCCAACCATCGAGCCGACATAGGGAATGAAACTGATCATGCCGGCGAAGAGGCCGATCAGCAGGCCGAAATTCAACCCGACGAGAGAAAGGCCGACGGCATAATAGATGCCGAGGATAAGGCAGAGCGAGCCCTGGCCGCGGATGAAGCCCGCGATCGCCTGGTCGATCTCCTTGGCGATCTGGCGGACATCGCTGACATAATCGCGCGGGATCCACTGATCGACCTTGGCAACCATGCGGTCCCAGTCGAGCAGGATATAGAAGGCGACGACGGGGGTGACGACGAGCAGCGATATGACGTCGACGATCGCCTTGCCGGAATTCCAGATCTGCGCGAAGAGCCCGGTGAGGAACCCCATGCCCTCCGACAGGATGCCGGAGAGATTGTCCTTGATCGCGCCCATCTGGTTCTCGACCCAGTCCGGCAGCAGCGAATTCTGCGCCTGCGTGATGAACTGCTGCAACTGGCTGATATAACCCGGCAGACGCTGAGCGAAATCGTTGAACTGGCTGATGAGCACGGGGATGAGGATCATCAGCGCTAGGGCGAAGACGATGACGAAGGCGACCAGAATTCCGATGGTCGCCATCATCCGGCTGAGGCCGAGACGCTCCAGCCGATCGGCCACCGGATCGAGGAAATAGGCGATCGCCATGCCGGCGATGAAAGGCAGCAGGATCGAGCTGAAGACGTAGAGAAAGACGATGAAGAAGACGAGCACTGCCAGCCAGAAGAAGATCTGACGCTTGAGACTGTTGCCGCTGACATGCTGTGGCATCGCTTCCCCGTTGATTGCTCGCCGCCGCCAAACGCCGCATCCGATCCGAAGCGGCCATTCAGCACATAGGATGCAGGCGCAAAGATGGTCAACCCTGTCTCGTCAAATCCCGGAAAGGGTGGAAGAAGACGCGGGAAATTGGGGGCTTTTGCCATGCAACGCTTGCATAAACGCCCCTGTCATGCAATTGCGACCGGCAGATGACGCGGCACGTTTGCCGCCTGAAATAGCCATCGGAGACCAGCATGAGCCAGTCTGGGAAAAACGGCCTGACATATAGCGATGCAGGCGTCGATATCGATGCCGGCAACCTCCTCGTCGAGAAGATCAAGCCGGCAGTGCGTTCGACGCGCCGTCCCGGCGCCGATGGCGAGATCGGCGGCTTCGGCGGGCTCTTCGACCTCAAGGCGGCGGGCTTCACCGATCCGGTTCTGGTCGCCGCCAATGACGGGGTCGGCACCAAGCTGAAGATCGCCATCGATGCCGACTATCACGACAGCGTCGGCATCGACCTCGTCGCCATGTGCGTCAACGATCTCGTCGTGCAGGGCGCCGAGCCTCTGTTCTTCCTCGATTATTTCGCGACCGGCAAGCTCGACCCCGACCAGGGCGCAGCCATCGTCGGCGGTATTGCCGCCGGCTGCCGCGAGGCCGGCTGCGCGCTGATCGGCGGCGAGACCGCCGAGATGCCCGGCATGTATTCCTCCGGCGACTACGATCTCGCCGGTTTTGCCGTGGGTGCTGCCGAACGCGGCAAGCTGCTGCCCTCGGGCGATATCGCCGAGGGTGACGTGATCCTCGGCCTCGCCTCCTCCGGCGTCCATTCCAACGGCTTCTCGCTGGTGCGCAAGATCGTCGAACTGTCCGGCCTCGACTGGAATGCCGCCGCACCTTTTGCCGAAGGCCGCCTGCTCGGCGAAGCCCTGCTCGAACCGACCCGCATCTATGTGAAGCCGCTTCTGAAGGCGATCCGCGAGACCGGCGCCATCAAGGCGCTGGCGCACATCACCGGCGGCGGTTTCCCGGAAAACATTCCGCGCGTCCTGCCGAAGCATCTGGCGGCCGAGATCGATCTTGACGCCGTCAAGGTGCCGCCGGTGTTTTCGTGGCTCGCCAAGACGGGCGGCGTCGAATCCAGGGAAATGCTGCGCACCTTCAATTGCGGCGTCGGCATGATCGCCGTCGTTGCCGTCGAGAACGTCGCGGCCGTTTCGGCCGCCCTCGAAGCCGAGGGCGAGACTGTGATCACGCTCGGCCGCATGATCGCCCGCGACGAAGGCGCCGCCGGCACGGTCTACAAGGGCACGCTTGCGATATGAGCGCACCGCGCAAACGCGTCGTCGTCTTCATATCAGGCAGCGGCTCCAACATGATGGCGTTGGTTGCGGCGGCGAAGGCCGCCGACTATCCGGCCGAGATCGTCGGGGTGATTTCCGACAAGGCGGATGCCGGCGGGCTTGCCAAGGCTGATGCCGAAGGCATCGCCACCTTCGCTTTCCCCCGCAAGGGCTACGCCAGCAAAGACGCGCATGAGGCGGCGATCTTTTCGGCGCTCGACGAGCTTTCGCCCGACATTCTGTGCCTGGCAGGCTACATGCGGCTACTGACGGCAACCTTCATCCAGCGTTACGAAGGCCGGATGCTCAACATCCACCCTTCCCTGCTGCCACTGTTTCCCGGCCTGCATACGCATCAGCGGGCGATCGACGCCGGGATGCGGATCGCGGGCTGCACGGTGCATTTCGTCACCGAGGGCATGGATGAGGGGCCGGTGATCGGCCAGGCGGCCGTACCGGTTCTCTTGGGCGACACGGCCGAAAGCCTTGCCGCGCGTGTGCTCACCGTCGAACATCAGATCTATCCGCAGGCGCTGCGGCTGTTTGCCGAAGGCCGGGTGACGATGGAAGGCGGCAAGGCCGTCGGCGCGGAGGCCTCGACCGCCGCACCCAAGGCACAGCTGATTTCGCTGATCGGCGACCGCGCTTAGATTGCTGCGCTATTTTCTGAAAGCCGGTAACTTTCTCAGGTCTTCCCTACCTGTCTCAACACCGGAGCTTGCGGAAAGAATTGAGCAGCGCCTGCCGCTATGACTTCAAAATAATCACAGAGGTCAGCCAACTGATTCCATCCTGTGGTATCAGGTATTCTTGATTCGCCTTCTGAGCCATCGCTTGGCCACCAGAACAATATTTCCAATGATTACGTAAGAGGACAAAAACAATAGAGGAAGGTGAATCGCGACTGAGCCGTAACCTCCCCTCACACACAGCGTCTCTACCGAAGCTTGACTTGAAACAATCTTGGATCCGCTCAATATCGCAGCAAATGGATAGTTGAATATTACAAAATATATTACAACGAAAACAAAAATACCTCTATCGTAGATATAACAAAAAACAACAGAAATCAAAGAAATAAATATCAGAACAAATCCTGGATATTTATATCCAAATAAAATCGCATTCAATAAGGAGGCGGCCGACTTTTCGCATTGTATATATTTACCGCCTATATAAACATTCGGGATACCATATTGGTTATCGTAGTAAATTGACATGACAATTACACATATTGTCGCGATTCCACTTAAAACGAGCGGCAACAACCCCCACTCCTTGTGCAGCAATCTTGGCTCAGATGACATCTTGACTTCGCATCGTCGGCAGTCTTGTTCCGGAGTTATGTGATAGTCGGGGTACCGTCGACGAGAAAACCTGTTTAGTCGGGATCTCGTTATTCTGTGGTGGAGGGATTATTTCGACGCTCAGACGTGCAGCTAAGCCGCCAAAGCCCGCAGCGGATGCAGCGTGCCGTCGCTGTAGACGAAGCGGCCGGCGCGGAAAGTGGCGCGGATGCGGTTGATATCGCCCGGTTCGACCACGACGAGATCGGCGCGCTGACCAAGGGCGATCTCGCCACGATCCGACAGACCGGCCGAGCGGGCCGCATTGCCGGTCGCCATGGCAACGGCTGCCGGCAGGCCGCCTTCCACCATGTCGGCAAGCTTGAAGATGCCGGGCACGAAGGCGGCCGGATGATAATCGGCGGCGATGACGCTGAGCAGGCCGGCCCTTGCGGCATCGAGGGCGCTGAGATTGCCCGACATCGACTGGCCGCGCAGCGCGTTCGGCGCGCCCATCAGCGTCCAGAGGCCACGGCGGCGCGCCTCTTCCGCCGCAGGCGCCGTGACCGGAAACTCGCTGATGGTCACGCCGAGATCATGCATTTCGGCGACCTTTTCGACGCTGTCATCGTCATGCGAGGCAAGCGACAGCTTGTGCTTCAGCGACAGCGCGACAATCTCCTTCAGCTTGGCCTCGATGTCAGGATTGTTGCGCATGGCGATGCGCTTGGCGACGATCTCCGCCGCCATGTCCTCTGAGATGGCGCGGCGCTCGGAAATGCTGAGGATGTAGCTCTGCAGATTGTTGTATTGGCCCTGGCCCGGCGTGTGGTCGGTCAGCGACACCATGTCGATCTGGTCGGCATTCAGCAGACGCTCGAGTGCCGGGGCTGCACCGACATTGGTGATTTCGTAGCGGGCATGGACGCGGTGGTCGATCAGCAGATCATCGCGCAGACGGTTGATGCCCTCGATCACTGCCGAGGTCGTCTCCAGCGAACGGACATGGCCGTAGACGCTCTCGGTCGCAAAAGAGACGGCGGCAAAGGCGGTCGTGACACCGGCGGCGGCAAGCTTCTTGTCGAGTTCGTGGATGCCGAAATCGATCGGCATCGTCGCGTTCGGCCGCGGGGCGATCTCGCGCTCGATCATGTCGCCGTGCAGATCGACGAATCCGGGCATCAGCAGCCGTCCGCCGCCATCGACGGCAGCGGCGGCGACCGGCTCCGGCCTGATCTCAGCGATGACGCCATCCTCAACACGCACGGCACCTTCACTCACCACCTCGTTTGGGAGAACGAGGGTGAAATTGCTGAGCCACATGGGCTTTCTCCTGACCGCATCCGATGATTGACAAGCCGCAGCGGATAAAACCGCTTCGTGACAGTCGTATGAAATTTCGAGCGCGATCACCTTAAAGCGGAAACTTGCGCTTTGGAATTGGTTGAATGCGCTCGCCGCGCGGATTCACGACCATCGTTTCAAACAGCGCGAGTCTCGAATCCAGCGACCTGGAGCCTTCGAATTGACTAGTTATAAATAAACTAGTAGTATTATTACTATGACATCTATCAAACGCTCTCCAGTCGCGCTCGCCGTCCTTGCAATGCTCATGGAAGAGCCAATGCATCCTTACCGAATGCAGCGGCTCATTAAGGAGCGCGGCAAGGACGAAGTGATCAATGTCACGCAGAGGGCGAGCCTTTATCAAACAATCCAGCGGCTCGAACGCGAGGGCTTGATCATCCCGCGGAAAACAGTCCGGGACGACAAGCGTCCAGAGCGAACCGTGTACGAGATAACCGAGAAGGGCCGCGAAATCGCGCTTGAATGGATGCGGGCGATATTGTCGACCCTGACGCGAGAATATCCGGAATTCCCCGCGGCGATGTCATTTCTTCCGCTGCTTACGCCTGATGATGTGGCGAGCCAGCTTGAGCTCAGAGCAAAAGCCATCGAGTCGGAACTTCGCAGGATCGACGACGTCTTGCAGGAAGCTCAGGCTGTTCCAAGGCTCTTCCTTCTCGAGATGGAATATCTCCGAGCGATCCACGCAGCCGAATTATCCTGGATCAGTGGCATTGTCGGGGACCTCAGCGCCCAGCGTATCACCTGGACAGAGGAGTGGCTGAGACAGATCGCCGCCAAATTCTCCATCGCCCCCAAACTCGACTAGGACCAACACCATGAAGGTTTTGATTATCGGCGCCGGGACCGGCGGTTTGGCACTCGCACATCTGCTTAAGCAGGCTGGGGTTTGCATAGCGGTATATGAGCGCGACTTTGCGCCGAGCACCGACAGTGGTGGTTATCGCGTCGGCATCAGCCCGGCTGGAAGCCGCGCGCTAAAAGCCTGTGTCCCCGGCGAACTCTACGATCTCTATGTCGCCACCTGCGCCAGGTCGCCACGCTATTTCAACATGCTCACTGAACAACTGGGCGAAGTCCTGAGCTTCGATATCGATGATGCAGGCCCGAACGCTCTCGACGGTGAAAAGAACGTCATTCGAAAGACGCTGAGGCGGGTTCTACTCAGAGGACTTGAAGACGACGTCTTCTTCGGGAAGACGCTTCAAAGTTACACAAACAGTGCCGACGGGTCGGTCATAGCTTGCTTTCAGGATGGAAGTCTCGCGACGGGAGATGTGCTGGTGGGCGCTGACGGCACGAATTCGACTGTACGCAAGCAACGTCTGCCGGAAGCGCGTCTGGAAGACACGGGGATCGTGTCGCTCGGGGGCAAAATTCCGATGACGGTCGCGACGAAAGCTCTGCTGTCGGACAAAATGTTTCAAGGCATGTCGCTGATCATGGCGCCGATGGGCTTCGGCGCAATCATTCACTCGCTCGAGTTCGCCGGCACTAGAAGCGACCCAGATTTTGTTGCTCGTTGGCCGGACTTCGTCGAAGCACTCGACGAGGACAGCGTCGGTTGGGGGGTATGGGGCGCTCGGCAGAACTGGCCGCGGGACCCGACCGGTCTGAGCGGCGAACAATTGAGAGAACTGGGCTTGAAACTCACCCGGGACTGGCATCCGCACTTACATGCGCTCATTCAGATGACGGAGCCCTCGACGATCCACGATATCAGGATGAGAACCGCCGTCCCGCTGACGCCTTGGGCGAGTTCGAATGTCACTCTGCTCGGTGACGCCGTCCATACGATGACACCAGGACGAGGCGCGGGCGCCAATACCGCGCTTCGCGATGCCGCACTGCTCGGACGCATGCTGGTTGAAGCGAACCAAGGGCGAAAACCGCTTGTCGAAGCCATACATGCCTACGAAGTCGAGATGCTTCGCTACAGTACCGAAGCAATCCGAGAATCGAAAAAGCAGATGGATGCCCGCGACCTGGTCCATCGGCCGATTGTCGGCAGACTTCAACTCGCTGTCACGCGCGGCGTAATGCGCATCATCAATGCGATACCTGCACTGAAGCAGCGCGCCTTTCAGCAGATGATGCGAGTTCGCGGGGAAAACTAAACGGGTCGCGGATCATGTCGATCCGCCCGAAGTAACTTGACGAACCAGGTCTCGATCGCCTTACCGCTAATGAAGTTTGCCCCTGTTCAAAAGCGCCCATTGCAAGAGCACGATCGTCTTGGCATCGAAGATCTCGCCAGTTTCGATCATTGCCGCGGCCGCGTCGAGCGGGACTTCGAGGACCTCGATATCCTCGTGCTCTTCGTCCAGGCCGCCGCCTTCCGCCACGCGGTCGGCGGTGTCGATGAGGGCTGCGAAGAAGTGGACGACCTCGGTGACGGCGCCCGGCGAGGTATAGGATTTGAACAGGAAGCGCGCGTCGCGCAGCCGATAACCGGTCTCCTCCATCGCCTCGCGGCGGATCGCCGCCTCGGGATGATCATCATCGAGAAGGCCGGCCGGCACCTCGATTGTCCAGGCGGGATCGCCATTGAGATGAACAGGGAGGCGGAACTGGCGAACGAGCACGACAAGGTCGCGCCTGGGATCATAAAGCAGGATGCAGGCGGCGGGCGTGCGGTGGTAGACCTCCCGCTTCAACCGCTGGGTTGCACCCTTGCGGTCGATATAATCGAGCAGGTAGCTGGAGAGCCGCGTCCAGCCATTCGACAGGATTTCTTCGCTGACGATCTTCACGCGTGATGTCGGCTGCATCATGCTGCGTCCCTGCGAAGCCAGACCTTGTTGTCGTGAACGGCCGCCCCGCCATAGGGTGCGACGGGGTCGGCGCCGGTCAAGACATTGATGCCCTCGCCATCGACATGCGCCTTGTTCGGCCAAAGCCCCTCGGCGATCAGCACGCCGGATTTCACTTCGGTGGTGATGCGGGCGTGGATGCGCAGATCGCCGCGGCTGTTGCCAATGCGAACGAGATCGCCATGGGCGATGCCATTGGCTTCGGCGTCGGCGGGATTGATCATCACCTCGGGGCGCCCTTCCTTTTGGCGAGAGGTCTTGGTCTCGGAGAAGCTCGAATTCAGGAAGTTGCGGGCGGGCGACGTGGCCAGCCGGAAAGGATGCTCGGGATCGGCGACTTCGATGACATCGACCTGATCAGGGAAGGCCGGAAGCTCGGCATGCGGCCCGAGCACCCCGATGGCGGCCGGCGGCTTGTTCGGCGCCGGCTGATTGATCCAGTCCGGGCGAAAGTGGAACTTGCCATCCGGATGGGCAAAGCCGTTCAGATAATGCGCCTCCTCGAAGGCGGGCTGGCGATCGAACCATTTGTGTTCGAGGAAATGCTCATAATCCGGCAGGCCGCTCGATTCGAGGATGCGGTCGACCATCTCGCGGGCGGTGAAGCCGAAGCCGGGACGATCGGCGACGCCGAGGCGTTTGGCCAGTTCCTCGATGACGAAGAGATTGGTGCGCACGGTCGGCGGCGGCTCGACCAGCTTCGGCCCCAGCAGGATATGGTTCTGGCCGCCGGCCCGGTAGATATCGTCATGCTCGACGAACATCGTCGCCGGAATGACGATATCGGCGATCTCAGCCGTTTCGGTCATGAACTGCTCGTGGACGGCGACGAAGAGGTCGTTGCGGGCAAAGCCGCGTCTGACGAGGCGCTGCTCGGGGGCGATGTTGGCGGGATTGGTGTTCTGGATCAGCATCGCCGTCACCGGGCCGCGATGACGGAGCGCCACCGCATCACCGGTCAGCACCCGGCCGATCTGCGACTGGTCGAGCATGCGGATATCGGCATCCTTCATCGACCGGCCGGTCAGTTCGGCGCTGTTCATGCGGAAAATATCGCTGTTCGAATGGAAGGCGCCGCCGCCTTCATATTGCCAGGAGCCGAGAACGGTGGCGATCGAGGCGGCCGCATGCATGGCGACCGCGCCGTTGCGCTGGCGGGTGAAGCCATAGCCCAGGCGGAAGAAGGTCTTCTTCGTGGTGCCGACGAGGCTGGCGAAGGCTTCGATCTCCTCGACCGAAAGACCGGTGATGGCGGCGGCCCATTGCGGCGTCCTGGTTTTCAGATGCGCTTCGAGACCCTCGGGATCGTCGGCATACCGCGCCATATAATCACGGTCGGCATGGCCGTCGCGGAAGGCGATGTGCATGACAGCGCACGCGAGTGCTGCATCGGTACCCGGCCTGACGATCAGCGCCATGTCGGCCTGCTTCATCGTCGGATTGTCGTAAATGTCGATGACGACGATCTTGGCGCCGCGCTCCTTGCGCGACTTGATGGCGTGGGTCATCACATTGACCTGCGTCGAGACCGCGTTGGTGCCCCAGATGACGACGCAATCGGTGCGGCCCATCTCGCGCGGATCGGGACCACGCAGCGTGCCGGTCGCCATGGTGAAGCCGGTCCAGGCGGGGTTGGTGCAGATCGAGGAGAAGAAGCCGGAGTAACGCTTGGCATGACGCAGACGATCGAGCGAATCGCGCTGCACCCAGCCCATGGTGCCAGCGTAGAAATAGGGCCAGATCGCCTCGCTGCCGTCCCTCGCCTCGGCCTTCACAAAGGCTTCGGCGATCTCATCCAGCGCATCGTCCCAGGAAATCTGCTGCCACTGCCCTGCCCCCTTGGCGCCGGCGCGGCGCAAGGGATGCATCAGGCGGTCGGGATGGTAGAGCCGCTCGGCATAACGGGCGACCTTGGCGCAGATGACGCCTGACGTGTAGGAATGGTCATTGGCGCCGCGTACACGGCCGATGCGGCCATCCTCTGATATATCGACCTCCAGCGCACAGGTGGAGGGACAGTCATGCGGACAGGCGGTGTGGCCCACCCTGTTGGCCGGCTTTTCTGATTTGGCGTGGATGGGAGTCGCAATGTTCATGGCATTTGTATATTCCAAGGCTTGCACGGCCAAAAGCCACAAAAGCTCGCCATGACGCGAATTCATACGGACATCAGCGAAAATGAACTACCGCCATATCTACCACGCGGGCAACTTTGCCGATGTGCTGAAACATGCCGTGCTGGCGCGGCTGATCCGCTACATGCAGAAGAAGGATGGGGCGTTCCGCGTGCTCGACACGCATGCCGGCATCGGCCTCTACGACCTCTCCTCCGAGGAAACGCAGAAAACCGGCGAATGGCTCGAGGGCATCGGCAAGCTGATGGAGGCCGAGCTCGGACCTCAGGTTTCCGAACTGCTCGAGCCCTATCTCTGGGCAATCCGCGAACTCAACCCAGAGGGCGGCATCCGCTTCTATCCTGGATCGCCGAAACTTGCGCGCATGCTGTTCCGCCCGCAGGACCGGCTGTCGGCCATGGAACTGCACCCCGAGGACTTTATCAGGCTGCACCGGCTGTTCGAGGGCGATCACCATGCCCGCATCACCGAGCTCGACGGCTGGCTGGCGCTCGGCGCGCATCTGCCGCCGAAGGAGAAGCGCGGCATCGTGCTCGTCGATCCGCCCTTCGAGGAAGAGGATGAATATCAGCGTCTGGCCGAAGGGTTGGAAAAGGCCTATCGGCGTTTTCCCGGCGGCACCTATTGCCTGTGGTATCCACTGAAGAAGGGCGCGCCGATCAAGGAATTCCACGAGAGCCTGCAGGCGCTCGACATCCCGAAAATGCTCTGCGCCGAACTCGTGGTTCGCAGCGACCGCGGCACTACCGGATTGACGGGCTCAGGCCTCGTCATCGTCAACCCGCCCTTCACGCTGAAGGACGAGTTGCACCAATTGCTGCCCGCATTGAAGGACCATCTGGCGCAGGATCGTTTCGCCTCGCACCGCGCCTTCTGGCTGCGCGGCGAGAACAAGGCCATAAAGGACGATAGCTAACTACAGCACCGCGCGTCTTTTCAGACGCGCAAAGACGCCGTAGCACTTTGAATTTGCGCATAATCCTTTCCGAAAATCGATTTCGATTTTCGGGGTTATGCGCTAGCTTCGCGGATAGTCCGCGCCGCAATCCACAATCTCATCAGGTGTCCCATGAAGCTCCTTTGTTCGCCCGCCTCGCCCTATTCCAACAAGGTGCGGATGGCCGCGCATTTTCTGGAGCTGGAGTTGAACGCCATCCGGGTCGACACCAATACCGGACCGGCGATCCTGGTGGATAACAATCCGCTCGGCAAGATTCCGACGCTTCTGACCGATGACGGGCTTTCGATCTATGACAGCGTGGCGATCATGCATTATTTCGACCGGCTGACGAAGGGTGGGCTCTATCCCTCCAAGAAGGGCAAGCGCACGGATGCGGAAATCCTCGAGGCGCTCTGCGACGGCATCTGCGACTGCCTGCTGGCGATCGTCTATGAGCGGCGCTTCCGCGACGAGGAAAAGGTTCACCAGCCGTGGATCGACCGGCAATGGAAGAAGGCGACGAGCGGGCTCGCGCATCTGAGCGCCAATCCACCGAAGCTCGGCAAGAAGCTCAGCGGCGGGCATTTCGCGCTGGCCGCGACGCTCGATTATCTTGAACTGCGCTTCAAGGACCAGTGGGAGGCCGATCATGCGCCGCTCACCGACTGGCTGCGGCAGTTCGGCAAGAAATTCCCTGCCCATAACGAGCTCAAGTCCCAGGGCTGAGTGTGCTCAAAGCGCACGGCTGAACGACCGGACCAACAAACGCACAGCAAAAAGCCGGGCGATGAGCCCGGCTTTTCATGCTTGAACGGTTTGTCCGGCTTAGAACTTGACGCCGATACCGAGCTTGACGCTGTTCTCGTCGTAACCGCGCGAGAAGCTGCCGGAGTCGAGGTCGTAGTCCTTGCTCTGGTAGTCGGTGTAGCGATATTCCAGGCGCGTCGTGATGTTGTTGGTCACGAAGGCTTCGACGCCGGCGCCGACCGTATAGCCGAAGTTCGTCTTGCTTTCGTCCGAGGTGTCGTCGGAAACCTTGACGTCGCCGATCGCCAGACCGGCCGTGCCGTAGAGCAGGAAGGGGTTCATGTCGTAGCCGACGCGGCCACGGACGGAACCGTTCCAGCCATACTTGTTCTTGACGCCGCCCGAGGAGACGTCGTCGCCGCTGTAGCCGAGGTCGGATTCAACGCCGTAGACGATCTGGCCCGCCTGCCAGTTGTAGCCGGTGAAGACCTGGCCGCCGAAACCATAGGTGTGGCGGTCGGAACCGAAGTCACCCATGTTGTAGGTGCCGGCGCCGCCGAGATAAAAGCCTTCCCAGTTTCCTGCCGGCTTGACCGGAGCGTCCTGGGCAACCGGCGCTTCCGGAACCTGGTCGACGGCATCGGCCGCCTGAGCTGCCGAGACGCCCGCAATTGCAAAAACGGAGGCCATGAGGCCAGCAATGAGTACACGCATACTTAGTCTCCTTTCAGTCCCGCGCCGCTTGTCATCTGTCTATCAGTGAAGCATTGGCGGGATATTGCCAGATGTCCCTTCCGGATCGAGACTGAAATTGGAACTCAAATGCGGATTTGAAAGAGCCAAATTGTGATATCATTGTGGCAGCCGCATGGCTGAAATTCGATGTTGCTTTGACGCAACATACACTTCATTAACCCTACCGAAGAGTTAAACTTGAAATACTTATTTTAGTAAATCGCATTCTTAAATAATACATAGAATATCTCGCTCGGGGACGCAACCGCAACGGCCTATTTATATAATCTCCGCCGGCCCCTATATAGTCTGCAGGCAGACTCGCGGGATCAGAAAGCAAGATTTTGAACGACGAAAGACTTCGCACGGCCCTTATAACAGGGTCAGCTAAGAGAATAGGACGGGCAATCGCCGAAGACCTTGCTGCAAATGGCTTTTCCGTCGCGATCCACGCGAACGGCTCCATTGGTGAAGCCGAAGAGCTGGTGGCGGAATTGCGGCGGAAGGGATATCGGGCAGCCGCCTTGCAGGCCGACCTGACCGATATCGGCGAAACCGGCGCGTTGGTCGCGAAGGCGTCGGAAGCACTCGGGCCGCTCGATCTGCTCGTCAACAATGCGTCGGTCTTCCAGCATGATTCAGCGCGTAGTTTCAATGCCGCCACCTGGGCATTGCACTTCGACCTGCATGTACGTGCGCCCTCTATCCTTGCGGCGGCCTTCGCGCAGCAGATGCCCGCTGCGGCATCGGGGCTGATCGTCAATATCATCGACCAGCGGGTTTGGGCGCTGAGGCCCAGCTTCTATTCCTATACCCTCTCCAAATCCGCTCTGTGGACGGCGACGCAGACGCTTGCACAGGCATTGGCGCCACGCATCCGCGTCAATGCCATCGGCCCCGGCCCCTCGATGCCGAGCGAGCGGCAGGCGATGGAGGACTTCCAAGCGCAGGTCTCAGCCCTTATCTTGCAGCGAGGGCCGGCGCTGAAGGAATTCGGACAAACGATTCGCTTCCTTTACGACACGCCCTCGATCACCGGCCAGATGATTGCCCTCGACGGCGGCCAGCACCTCGCCTGGCAGACGCCCGATGTGGCGGAGATTACGGAATGAACGGACGAAAGCTGCCGGATGGCGGCGTTCTCTACGACGAGACGGATGAGAGCGAAGACGATATCGAGGTGGAAGGCGATGTTTCCGCCGCCGCCCCGCTTGCCGCAGCCGTCGACTGGAACGCCGGCAGCCTCAATGAAACCGGGCTCATCGGCGCGGAACTGATCGGTGAATTCGTCAAGCGGCTGCCGAACAGCCCGGGCGTCTACCGCATGTTCAATGCCGAGGGCGACGTGCTTTATGTCGGCAAGGCGCGCAGTCTGAAGAAGCGCGTCGGCAATTACGCCGTCGGCCGCGTGCATTCCAACCGCATCGCCCAGATGGTACGCCAGACGGCGAACATGGAATTCGTGACGACGCGCACGGAAACCGAAGCGCTGCTTCTGGAAGCGAATCTGATCAAACGCTTGCGGCCGCGCTTTAACGTATTGCTGCGCGACGACAAGTCCTTCCCCTACATCCTCATCACCGGCGACCACCGGGCGCCTGCGATTTTCAAGCATCGCGGTGCGAGAGCGCGAAAGGGCGACTATTTCGGACCTTTCGCTTCGGCCGGCGCTGTCGGGCGGACGATCAATTCGCTGCAGCGCGCCTTCCTGATTCGCACCTGCACCGACAGCGTCTTCGAAACGCGGACGCGACCCTGCCTGCTCTACCAGATCAAGCGCTGTTCCGGGCCCTGCACGCATGAGGTCAGCGACGAGGGTTATGGCGAACTGGTGCAGGAGGCGAAGGACTTCCTGTCCGGCAAGAGCCAGAAGGTGAAGTCGCATATGGCCGAGGCCATGAACCAGGCGGCCGAGGACCTCGATTTCGAGCGGGCGGCGATATATCGTGATCGCCTGGCGGCACTTTCGCATGTGCAGAGCCACCAGGGCATCAATCCGGCCGGCGTCGAAGAGGCTGATGTTTTCGCCATCCACCATGAGGGCGGCGTTTCCTGCATCCAGGTGTTCTTCTTCCGCACCGGACAGAACTGGGGCAATCGCGCCTATTTCCCAAAGGCCGATCCGCAGCTTTCGAGCGCCGAAGTGCTGAACTCCTTCATGGCGCAGTTCTACGACGACAAGCCGGTGCCGAAGCAGATCATGCTGTCGGAAACGGTCGAGGAGTTGGAGCTGCTTGCTGCCGCACTCAGCGAAAAGGCCGGCCACAAGGTTTCCATCCTCGTGCCGCAGCGCGGCGAGAAGCGCGATCTGGTCGATCATGTCGTCGGCAATGCACGCGAGGCGCATGGGAGAAAGCTCGCCGAAACGGCGTCGCAGTCGCGGCTGCTCGAGGGTTTCAAGGAAACGTTCGGGCTTTCCTATGCGCCGCAGCGCATCGAGATCTACGACAACTCGCATATCATGGGCACCAATGCCGTCGGCGGCATGGTGGTCGCGGGGCCGGAAGGCTTCGTCAAGAACCAGTACCGCAAGTTCAACATCAAATCGACCGACATCACGCCCGGAGACGACTTCGGCATGATGAAGGAGGTGATGACACGGCGTTTCTCGCGGTTGATCAAGGAGGAAGGCATTCCAGACCGGACGGTGCAGGCGGCCACACCCGACGCCGCCGACATGCCCTTCCCCACCTGGCCCGATGTGATCCTGATCGACGGCGGCCAGGGGCAAATGACGGCGGTGCGCGCCATCCTTGCCGAACTCGGCATCACCGACAGCGTCACGGCGATCGGCATCGCCAAGGGCGTCGACCGCGACGCCGGGCGCGAACGTTTCTTTCCGCCGGGGCGCGAGAGCTTCACGCTGCCGCCGCGCGATCCGGTGCTCTACTTCATCCAGCGCCTGCGCGACGAAGCGCATCGTTTCGCGATCGGCTCACACCGGGCGCGGCGCAAGAAGGAAATGATCAAGAACCCGCTCGACGAGATCGGCGGCATCGGCCCATCGCGCAAACGGGCGCTGCTCCAGCATTTCGGCACGGCGAAGGCGGTTTCACGCGCCGCCCTGTCCGACCTGATGGCGGTGGAAGGCATATCGGAAGCGGTCGCCAAGCAGGTCTATAATCATTTCCACGACGACGCCGCGAAATAACCGGCCTCCGTCGCAAATTCCACGCAAAGGCGGTGAAAAGACAGAAAGAATGTTGACGGTCCGCGGCCAAAGCCGTCATCTACCGCATCGGCCCGAAAATCGGACTCGATTTTCGGAAAGCACGATGCGCAGGTTCAAAATGTTACAGCGTCCTTTGCGCGCCTCAGAAAGACGCGCGGCGCTGTAACGGCCATCAATTCAGAGAAACGATCCCATGGCATCGCGTGCGTACAGCATTCCCAATCTTCTGACCTACGGCCGCATCCTCGCCGTGCCGCTGATCGTTCTCTGCTTCTTCATCGAGGGCAGGCTGTCGATCAGCAACACGGCGCGCTGGGTGGCGCTGTGGATCTTCGTCATCGCTTCACTCACCGATTTCCTCGACGGCTATCTCGCACGCATCTGGAACCAGACGTCGAATATCGGCCGCATGCTCGATCCGATCGCCGACAAGCTGCTGGTCGCCTCGATCCTGCTGCTGGTCGCGGCCGACCAGACGATTGCCGGCTGGTCGATCTGGGCGGCGATCACCATTCTTTGCCGCGAGATCCTGGTGTCGGGACTGCGCGAATATCTGGCGGCGCTGAAGGTCAGCGTACCGGTGACACGGATCGCCAAATGGAAGACGACGCTGCAGCTCGTCGCCATCGCCTTCCTGCTCGCCGGCCCGGCCGGTGACGAGATCTTCCCCTATACGACGCAGACCGGCATTGCGCTGCTGTGGATCGCCGCACTGCTGACCATCTATACTGGCTATGATTATTTCCGCGCCGGGCTGAAACATATCGTGGATGACGAGGAATGACGCGGCTTGTCTATTTCGCATGGGTGCGCGAGCGCATCGGCAAGGGCGAGGAGGAGATCGACCTCCCCTCCTCCGTCGTCACCGTCGCCGATCTTCTGAATCATTTGAAGACGCTCGGCGAAGAATATGAGACCGCACTTCAATATCCCGAGGTGATCCGCGTGGCGCTCGACATGGAGCATGTCGAGCATGACGAACCGATCGGCGCCGCACGGGAGATCGGGATATTTCCGCCGATGACCGGGGGATGAAGCGGTGATGGTGGTGTCGTATCGATACCCCCCTCCGCCCTCTCCATACCTCCCGCTACGGCATCAAAACAGTCGGGGATGTTATCATGACCGTTACCCCCACCATCCGCGTTCAACACGAAGACTTCGACCTGCAGACCGAGGTCGATCTGCTCTCCAAAGATAAAGCCGGTATCGGCGCCGTCGTCACTTTTTCCGGTCTCTGCCGCGATGAAAGCGGTACGCTGGCGGCCCTCGAACTGGAGCATTATCCCGGCATGGCGGAGGCGGAGATACGGCGCATCGGCGATCTTGCCATAACGCGTTTCGGACTTCTCGGCCTGACCGCCATCCACCGCTACGGCAAGATCGCGGCCGGCGAGAATATCGTCCTGGTCGTCGCAGCCGCACCGCACCGGCAGGCGGCGTTCGACGGCGCCAATTTCGTCATGGATTTCCTGAAGACCGCCGCCCCCTTCTGGAAGAAGGAACATGGCAAGGATGGCGCTACGGGCAACTGGGTCGCGGCGAAAGACGCCGACGATACGGCGCGCGACAAGTGGAAATGATCAGAGCACGACGCGCTCCCTGCGGCTCATGACCAGGAGCAGGACGAGCAGCGAGAAGATGACGAGATCCCGCCAGACGAAGGGGCCGTAGGCGCCCCACAAAGTTTCGACGACGGCAAGCCCGGCAGCGCCACCGGCCGAGCGCAGCGGATCGGAGTAGCCGCCGACGGCAGCGATCAGCAGCACCTTCAGCCCGAACATCAGGCCGGCGCCAAAATCCATCGAGCCGTAATAGAAGGTGGCGAGGATGCCGCAGAGGGTGGCGACGAGGGCCGCGGCAGCATAGGCGCCGAGAAAGACGCGATCGGCGCTGGTGCCGCAGAGTTCGGCGGCCAACGGATCGTCGGTGACGGCGCGCCAGACGCGGCCCCAAGCCGTACGTCTGAGGATCAGCGCACCCACCGCGACGATGGCGCACATCAGCGCGGTGTCGATCAGCTGGATATAGGTGAGCGTCACCTTGAACAGGCCGTCGCTCCAGAAGACGACCGTGTCGTTCAGGAACGGCGGCAGCCAGATGCCGTGGCTATTGGCGGCAAGCCGGGCTGTCTCCATCAGCACGATCATCATGCCGAGGGCGGCGACGATGACCGTATTCGGCGATTTGCTGACCAGCGGCAGCATGATCGAGCGGCCGATCCAGAGGCCCGCCGCCAGCGAATAGACGATGGAAGCGCCGGCGCCGATGGCAAGAGCCGCCGGCAGCACCAGCCAGAACCTGACATAGGCGAGTTCGGTGAAGAGCAGCAGAATCTGGCCGGCGAAGGCAAAGATCGCCCCATAGGTGATGTCGGCCCGCTTCGTCACGCCGAAGGCCACGGCATAACCGAAGGCGAGTGCGGCATAGAGGGCAGCGAGCGGAACCGCATTCGCCAGCTGCTGCAGAAGATAGGCCATTCCAGACACTCCGCGTCCGCAAAATTATAACTGGTAAAACCTATTTCACTAGTTATAATTTCAGCATGAGCTTTTCCTGGACCCCTCACCGCTTTGCCGGCGGCGCACTGGCGCTCGATGTCGCCAACAGCGTCGTTCTGCGCCACGATGCCACGCGGCGGATCGATCGCTTCGCAGTCAGCGATCAGATGCGGAGTTTTCCGCGCGCGGCCGCCGAATTCTGCGCCGAACGCGCCCTCTTCGGCGACATCGCGCCGGTGGCGGCGGAAAACGAGGCGGATTTCATCGCGCTGCGGGAAGAGATCGACCTCTATTTCCGCAAGCGTATACTCGATGGCGGCAACGACCAACTGCTGGCCGGGCTGTTGGAAGCCTTGGCGAAGACATTGCGCGACCCAAGCCCCGCCAGCCTGGCCTCGGCTACTGCCCATTCGGTGCTACGGCTGATCGCCATGCCGGATCCGGAGCGGATGAAGATCTGCGGAAATTGCGGCTGGCTGTTCATCGATCGCAGCAAGAACCGGAGCCGGGCCTGGTGCGACATGGCGGTCTGCGGCAACCGCGCCAAGGCCAATCGGCACTATCGCCGCAAGAAGGAGGAGACGCCATGAGGAATTATTGGATCGTGATGGCGGTCACTGTCGGGCTGCTGTCCGCCTGCCAGCGCCAGGCGGAAAACCTGGTCGAGGTCACCGGCCATCTCTTCGTCTTCAACTATCGGGTGGCGAGCGCCACCTACCTGCTGACGCTGAAGAAGACAGGACCCATTCCCGACGGTTCGGTGATCATCGCCGAATTCGAAAATCCTGAAGGTGGCGATCCGCTGGTACTGAACCAGAAGATCTACCCGATCGACGACAAGATCGCGCTGCAGAGCGAGAACCTGCACTGTGTGCGCAAGGACCGCCCCTATTCCGTGAGTGTCCGGCTGGTCGACAAGGAAGGCAAGGTGCTGCAGGAATTGAAAACGCAGTTCCGTTCCGACCTCGACCAGACAGTGCTGCCGAGCAAACCGCTCGTTATCGGCGCGCTTTATGAAAAGAACCCTGAGGTCTTCAAGCCTGACGGCAGCGTCGATTTCTCCAATACCGATAAATGCCCGGCATAGAAACAAGGGCACATAGAAAAAGCCGGAGCAGAGCCCCGGCTTTCAAGAGTCAATTCAAGGTGTTCGGCACGAATGCCGACGTCAGGCCTCAGCCGACGATTTCGGTGTCGGAGAACCAGTACTTGATTTCCTGGGCGGCCGTTTCCGGAGCATCCGAGCCGTGAACGGAGTTTTCGCCGATCGAGAGGGCGTGAACCTTGCGGATCGTGCCTTCGTCAGCGTTTGCCGGGTTGGTCGCGCCCATGATCTCGCGGTTCTTAAGGATCGCGCCTTCGCCTTCCAGCACCTGGACGACGGTCGGGCCGGAGGTCATGCCTTCGACCAGTTCGCCGAAGAAGGGACGGTCCTTGTGAACGGCGTAGAAGCCTTCGGCTTCGCGACGGCTCATCCAGACGCGCTTGGAGGCGACGACGCGCAGACCGGCATCTTCGAGCATCTTGGTGATGGCGCCCGTCAGGTTGCGCTTGGTTGCATCCGGCTTGATCATCGAGAAGGTGCGTTCAATCGCCATAGTCAAATCCTCTGTTTTCTCGGGAAAAGTGGGCGGTCTTTACCCGCCCCAACGCCCGAAAACAAGGGGTCGGCGGCAATTTCACGCCGCTGTCACAGTCCTGCCGCGGCTTTGGTGAAGATCGAGGCAGCATTCGAACCAGCCCATGACCGGATCGGCGGCGGCCAGCATGGCGAGACCGGCGGAGACACGCAGCCATTGCAGCGCGCCGAAGACGATATAGTCGGCAAACAGCGGCGTCTGCCCGCCGATGAAGGGCTGGAACTTCAGCATGTGGCGGAGCGGCTCCAGCTTGGCGCCGAAGGAAGCCTTCTCCGCTTCGCTATCGGCGGCAACCACTTCCAGCGGCTTGCCCAGCCTGCCCTCACGGCTTTCGCGGAAATAGGCCTTGTCGCCCTCGTCGAGGTTCGCGTGGATATCGAGAAGGGCAATGCGCATGATCGCCGGATGGATGATCATCTGCGAATAGCCTTCGACCATGCGCGACAGCGCCTTGCCGCCCTCGCCGCCAAACAACGACGGCCGCTCGGGATAGGCCTCCTCCAGATAGAGGGCGATGTCGAAACTATCGGGGATCAGCCGGCCGTTGTCATCGAGCACCGGCACGGTCGGCGACACGCCGCCGCCGATCGCGCGGATGCGGGCGTAGGTCGTCGGAATCTCCTCGAAATCGAGCCCCTTATGGGCGAGCGCCATCACCGCCTTCCAACAATGGGGCGAAAAGAAGCGCCGTTCGTCGGCACCGCAGAGGGAATAGAGGGCTCTGGTCATGACAGTCCTTTCGAGATCACGGCTGCATCCATTCCACGACAGAAAGCGCCGGCGATCAAATCAGGAAATTTCATGGGCATATCACTGCGATTTCGGGGAAACCGGGCTAGACTGCAGCGACCAATCCGGGAGGGAGTGAATGCTCAGACATTACAGGATGTTCGCCGCCTATAATCGCTGGGCCAACACGCAAGTCTACGCGGCCGCGGCCGAACTCAGCGATGCAGACTTCCGCAGCAATCGCGGCGCGTTCTTCGGCTCGCTCCATCGCACGCTCAATCATCTGCTCGTCGCCGACCGGATATGGATGAAGCGCTTCACCGGCGCCGGCGAAGCGCCGACGACACTCGATGCCGTGCTATTCGAGGACATGGATGCGCTTGCCGCGGCACGCAAGGCGGAGGACGAACGGATCATTGCCTGGACGGGCATGTTGGACGAGAAAACCCTCGCCGGCGACTTCACTTATGTCACGGTGGTACAGCCAGTCGAGATCACCCAGCCTCTGTCGGCAGCGCTCGCGCATTTCTTCAACCATCAGACCCATCATCGTGGCCAGTGCCACATGACGCTGACGGCGCTCGGCAAGCCGAGCCTCCAGTTGGATCTCATCTACTTCCTGCGCAACGAGGGCCGCGAGTGGATGTGAGGTGTAGCGCGCAACTTCACATGGCACTAACCGGGAATATCTGGGAATAAGCGGGAAATGTCGGCAAAGGCCTTGAACACCAGGACATCTGGCGGAAATCGCGGCATCTGCTGTGATAGCGGCCGCGCAAGATCAAATGGCACTAGGGGACCATGTCGTCCAGCGAGGGCGGAATCCTCGACTTCGACGTCCGGTAAAAGAGTGTGAGAGGTACCAACGCGATCAAAAGCACGCCGAGAATGAATTGTGCCCACGAGGAGACCGTCGGGGTATTTATTCGCGTTAGCCATTCGGGATCCTCTCTAAGTTGAGGAAAATATGCCGCAAGGATTAAAAACGTTCCGAAAAACAAAAGGAAAAATGCCGCACCTCTTCGTAGACTAACGAGGTCGCGCTTCATATCGCCAGACACGTAAATCGTGCGCACCGGGCTTTCTTTGGAATTTAGTACAGTTCCCCGTAAGATAGCAGCGTTTCTGTCCGCTGTATGAACCAATTCAAACAGAAATCCTTCATCCGGCTCAAGGAAATCGAAGTCTAGTACTGCTTCATGATCCAATGCTCCATCTTGCAATACAAGGCGAGAGTTATTTACCGGTCTGGAAGATTTTCCGATCGTGAATTGCAGTATCGTCGAGCCTGTCGGCAAGATAACCATCAAACGGTCAGTGGTCGCGATATCACTGGATCGAATTAGAGTGTTGCCACCGTTCCAAATCCAAAATTGTGAAGACGTTACCGTTGGGACGGGTTTTCCCTGAAAGTGAATCTCAAGCTCATCCTTGAATCGCCCTTCATTGTGCGCGGATACGATTGAAACCTCCTCAACTGCGTAAAGCAGCAAGGTCTTCTCTCGTCTCCAGAAATATGAGGCCACAGCGAGCGACACGCCGACGATCGACAGCAGCCCTCCAAATCGGCTGTCACCAATAAGCGCGAGTATATCCATCAAATAGACCTTCCAAACCACATCACGCGACCCGCAATGTGCAGATCCGGGACTTCTGCGATCGGCACGTCTTCGCGCGGGTACCGCTCATTGTCGGATATCAGCGTTAGCGAGCCATCGCGCTTAATGTGGACGCGTTTCACCAGGACACTGCCGGCATATATGATGACGCAAATGGCGTTGTCGCGGACCTGATTTGTCGAGGTGTCGACCACTAGAATGTCGCCGTCTCGGATCGTCGGCTCCATGCTGTCGCCTTTGACGTCAAGAACTCGGGCGGCGGCTGCATTAATGCTGCGCTCGCGGAGCCAATTTCGATTAAAGTCAAGAATATCAACGGTATCTTCGCTAACAACCAGGGCACCGGTCCCTGCTGACGCCTGGACGTCCAGACGCTGAATAAAAGCAATTTCATTCATTATTCGACCACGATTATCAATTGCGCCGCCGGTAAAACTCTGTGCATCCGGCAACCTTTCTTTAGAGCCGCTTCCTCCTACTAACCAGTCAAGGTCGACGTCAAGCTTAGTTGCAATCGTGAAGGCTTTGTCAGCTGTAGGGAAGCGACCTTTGAAGTATCCACGCATCGTGGCTTCGGGGATTGGCGCTAGGCGGATTGCTTTCGGACGTAGACTATCCCACTCCCCTCCGTGTTTTGCTCCCGTTCCAGCCACGCGTCTAGGTCAAAGCGAGTGGCTTGCAATGCCCGCTCGATTTCCTCGTGGTTTCGCAGTTGTTGTAGCTCCGCCAGCATCACGGTCTTCCGTTTTTGGATTTCCTCACCGACGATAGGCCCGACGAAGTTGATGATCTCTCTTAGATCGTTGATTTCCTGAGAAAGGTAGTTAGCTCGCTTAAAGGCGATTCCTGCAGCCGGCGGCTGCCCATCACCCTCGCGAAGATATCCAAGCTCTTCGACCCATTGCAAACCGCCAGCGCTGGTCTTCGCGCCAGTGAAATGGGCCATTACCTCATTCCTTATGACGATAAGGTGATCATGCTTGATCTTCAAATGCTCGGGGAGCACGTTGCCAACGACGACCCTCGAACGGGGGGAGTCCGAGTGTGTGGCGCGGGAATACAGGACAAGCGCGCTCATAGTGATGCTGCCGCCGAGTAAGCCGGCCCTCCTGGCGTCTTCGGTCTCATCAATGTCCAACATCTCGTCGGCATATGCTGCGACGGTTCTGAGATCCTGCTGCTGAGAGAGCACTCCCAACCACCTCTTATGGAGCGCAATGAATTTCCGCGCATTGGGAAGGTGGCTGATCGATTCGCAGAACTTCGATAAATCATAAGTGATTTTGGCCATGAAAATCTCCGCCGTTTTAACTGGTTATGTAGATGCCCTTGCGACCGCTCACAGGCAAGTTCCGATATGAGTGTCTAACGAAGATGATGATAGAAAGCCCGCTCAGCGCTTGTCCGGGGCGGTCGCAAATATCAGCGTTTCATGTTCTGGATTGCGTTTGCATTGAAGCTTGGGCTTGAGATCGCCCAGGGTCGCCTCACCAATATAGGTATGTGCTTTTCCGCGATCAGGAAAGCAACGTCGCGCCGGCATTGCCATGGCACTCAACCGCTGATTTAATCCTAAGAATCAAAGGGAGAGGCACTTGTTCAATAGATTTCGATTTGATCGCATTCCGCTATCACTCATCAAACTCGACGAACGCAATCCGCGTATCGTAACGCAAAAGCCCTTACGCACAGAGGATGAGATCGTAGGATATCTGTTTGAGCATGAGGGTCTTGCTTCATTTCTGAAGAAGATCGCCTCCGAGGGGCGAAACCAGGGTGCTGAGCGACCCTATGTGGTGAAGGAAGGAAAAGAGTATGTTGTGCTCGAAGGCAATACCAGAATCGCTGCCTACAAACTCCTGACCGGCGTCCTATCGCCACCCGAAGAGCATGCGGGTAGCGTTCCCCACATTCCAACGCCGATGAGAGAAGATCTCTCGACCGTTGATTGTTCGATCGCGCCCTCACGAGATGCTCTCCTGCCTATAATGGCGAATTCTCATTTTGGTCTTGGCGATAAGTCTCGCTGGGGCTACCTCGGGAGCCGAAAAGCCGTCTTTGATGAGTGGAATGGCGGCAAAAGTATCTCGCAGCTCGCATCCGCTTTCGACAGGAAGCCTGGCTCGATCAGAGACCTTCTTTTGGAATACCAACTGTATTTGGAAGCGGTCAAGCTGGACTGGACCGCAGCGGAACTTGCCGAGCTAGTACGGCCGGAGGTGGAGTTTAACCCGCCCGTCCGCTTTTTGCAGAGCACCGGCCATAAGTCTGCGATCGGCATTGATTTCGACAGGACAAACTTGACTGTCATTTTCAAAACACCAGACGCGAAACGAAAATTCCGACATCTGATAAAGAAGTTGGTCATTGATAACGAAAAGGGATTAGGAGCAACGTCGTCGTATCAGGAAGTTTTTGCCGATTACGTCAGCAACGAACCTGTGCGACCTGAACCTAATCCCGACATTTCGGACGGAGACGCGCCTGGTCCTGACTCACAGCCGCAGGACGAGGCTGGTGCCGCGTCGAACCCTCCACAACCAGAGCCCCAGCCACAGCGCGGGAAAAACGCGCTATTCAACTACCAGGTCTCAAGCAACAGCGCGCTCCTTATTCAGCTGCTAACCGAAGCGAAATCGTTGAACACCCAGAAATATCCGGCAGCCGGTACGGCTCTTCTCCGGAGTATCCTGGAGGCTATTTTGAAGAGCATTGTGCTTGATCAGGGAGCAAACCCGCAAGGGAAACTCCTAAGCCTAGAAATTGCGATAGACATCTGCTTGAGCAACACGGTCCAATTGAGCCACGATGACAAACGGATCCTTAAGGAATTCAAGCGAAGCCACCTGGACTATGTCAACATGGGCACGCACGCATCCGTCGTTCCAAATTCTCTGCGACTCGCTGCTGCGAGAGATTGTGTTGATCAGTTCGTAATGAGGAGTATTTAATGCTCGCGTCTCCGCTCCGCTATCCGGGAGGGAAAGCCAAGCTTTTTTACTATTTCACCGAGGTAATAGGCTTAAACGGCCTTTTTAACCGAACCTACTGCGAACCTTATGCAGGGGGAGCAGGTCTCGCTCTGAAACTGCTCTCTGCCGGTTTTGTGAACCGCATCGCAATCAACGACATTGATGAGTCGATCTATGCTTTTTGGAAGTCCGTGCTTGAGCAACCAAAGGCATTCTGTGATCTTATAGCTACCACGCCGGCCACCATCGAAGAATGGTATGCGCAGCGCGAAATTTGGCGGGCCAAGGACACTTCCAATTCCCTAAGGCTGGGTTTTGCAACTTTCTTCCTCAACCGCACCAATAGATCCGGCATAATTGAGGGCGCCGGACCAATTGGTGGTTATCACCAAGATGGCCCCTGGAAGCTCGATGTCCGGCTGAACCGGGCTCAGCAAATCCAACAGGTAATGAGTATCGCGACCTTCGCAGATCGAATTGAGGTATCAAACGACGATGCGCTCACTTTCACCCAGCGAAAGTTCGAGGAACAAGACACCTTTTGCTACCTTGATCCACCCTATTACGTGAAGGGAAGTAAGCTTTACCGGAGCTTCTACCGACATAAAGATCATTGCGACATTGCCGGACTGTTGGAGGCCTATCGCTCGTCTGATTGGGTCGTCTCTTATGACGATGTGGAGGCGATACGGACGATCTACAGTGCTTTCAGTCCTATCAGTTATTCCCTTTCGTATAGCGCGGGAACTAAGGCATCCGGTAAAGAGGTTATCTATTTCAGCGAGTCTATCGACGCTCCTACCGTACCCGGCTTTTCGTTGGCCGCTTGATCTGCGCGCATACGCAAGCTTCTGACCCGCTGGGGTGGTAAGGCGAATTTCGTTCACCGACGCATTACCCAATCAGTCAGTTTCTGTTGCCATCTGATGTTGCGCGCACTGCCATTTGATTTTGCGCGCTACAGAGGCCGTTCTAAATCCGAAAAACCGCTCACACTTTTCCGCATCATGTTCTGGCCATCAAGACCGCATTAACCGCCTTTGCCGGTTTCGCCCGCGAATCCCGGGCTGCCCGTTGAAAATTCAGCCTCTCTTAAAAGCTTCCGGGCATAGCGGAACCTGAGCAAAGGGCCGGGCCGCGAGGGATCGTCATGCAGAATGCAAGCGCAAACGCACTGGTGCCGCGCGAGGCGGCACGTCCGGTGCCGATGGCGGACATTCAGAAGATCGCCCAGCATATGGCGCGCCTGAACGTCGCCGCGCTACCGCGCAATTACGAACTCTTTCATGAAGCGATCGTCGGGCTCAATGCCGGCCTTGCGCAGGATATCGCCGCACTCGGGCCGCAGCCGCAACAGCCGATGCTCGACGAACTCGGCCTGAAATACCGCCTCGTCGGCCATTGCGGGCTGGCGGGCGAGACGTCGCGGAACGAGGCAAGCCGGATGCTGCGCGACGTGGCGGAAAGGCTTGCCGAAGGGCTGAAGCACAAGAACACTTTTGCGCGCGCCTGCGGCACGATCCTGAAATCGGTTTCCGGCCATGACGACCAGAGCCTTGCTGCCTTCCTCAGCGAGGTCGACTATCTCACTGCCTCGCTTTCGACCGTTCTTGCAGCGGAGATGGAAATCGGCGCGAAGCTGCAGGACGATATCAAGACGCTGGAAACGCTGGAGCGCGGTATTTCGGCGATGCAATCGGCTGCGATCGCCGACAGGATCACCGGACTTCCGAACCGCATCGCACTGAACAGGACGATCGCCGACCTCTACGAGCGGGAAGAAGGTGCCGCCGGCAGTGCGCTGATCATGGTCGATATCGACAATTTCACCGATCTCAACGACAAATACGGCACCCAGGCGGGCAACAAGCTCCTGAAGAAGCTCGCCGGTCTCTTCCGCAAATCGGTCAAGAAGAACGATTTCATCGCCCGCACCGAGGCGGACGAATTCGCCCTGTTGTTTTCCAATGTCGGCATGCAGGATGCGATCACGATCGCCGAACGCCTGCGCGCCTCCGTCGAGGATAATCTCATCTTCGCGACGTCCGACAAGGCCGATCCCGGCAGGTTGACCATCTCAATCGGCGTGGCGCTCAGCACCGATGCGGCAACACCGGGACAGTTGCAGGCCAATGCCCGCGTGGCGCTTCTCGCCGCGCAATCGAACCCCCGACTGCCGGTGCAGGCTTTCGGCCGCTGAGGCGGACAAGTGCTCTTGGCGCGGGGGGAGCACGCTTGTCGGCGCCAAGCGAGCTTGGCGCGGAACGAAGCGCTCTTGCCTTGGCGAGCGCTTTCGGCCAAAACGCCGACCATGATCACGCTCACCGACATTTCCGCCCGCATCGCCGGCCGCCTGCTTCTCGACAATGCCAGCATTTCGCTGCCTTCGGGCACGAAGGCAGGGCTCGTCGGGCGCAACGGCGCCGGCAAGTCGACGCTTTTTCGCGTCATCACCGGCGATCTCGGCTCGGAAACCGGATCGGTGTCGATCCCGAAGGCCGCACGCATCGGCCAGGTGGCGCAGGAAGCGCCGGCGACCGAAGACGCGCTGATCGAGATCGTTCTGGCTGCCGACAAGGAGCGCAAAGCCCTGGTCACCGAGGCGGAAACGGCGACCGATCCGCACCGCATCGCCGAAATCCAGATGCGTCTCGTCGATATCGACGCGCATTCGGCCGAGGCGCGCGCGGCGAGCATTCTTGCCGGTCTCGGCTTCGACCAGGCGGCGCAGGCCCGCCCCGCCTCCTCTTTTTCCGGCGGCTGGCGCATGCGCGTCGCCCTTGCCGCCGTGCTGTTTTCCGAGCCGGACCTGCTGCTGCTCGACGAGCCGACCAATTATCTCGACCTCGAAGGCACGCTGTGGCTGGAAGATTATGTCCGCCGCTATCCGCACACCGTCATCATCATCAGCCACGATCGCGACCTCCTGAACAATGCGGTCAATGCGATCGTCCATCTCGACC
>Ga0102592_1000240_pt1 | contig 120173 bp, 118 predicted proteins | sample AraplaCol_mMF_r2_FD_76861 | JGI IMG/M metagenome (GOLD analysis project Ga0102592, IMG submission 76861) | Arabidopsis root microbial communities from North Carolina, USA - plate scrape MF_Col_mMF_r2 (SPADES assembly) (version 2) | ecosystem: Host-associated > Plants > Roots > Endosphere...
CACTTGTTCGCTCTGGTCCGGATGGACGATAAATACGATTTCGTAATGACGCATTGACGCTCCTTTTGGGATGAGCCACCCGGGCGTCACGTCCGGTGCGGCAAGGTTGAATAGCCCGCGAGTATAGCCCGTAACCTCGTAAGTCCACAAGGCCCCAGCGCGGAGACGGGTTCAGCAGGCTGCGAATACCGACTGCAAGCGCACAGCGTCGAAGCCCAGCGAGGGATCAGCCGCCAGCGCGAGCAGCAACAGCACGCGCGCCTTGTACGGGTTGAGGTCGCCTGCCGACACGAACAATCCTGCCCGTGGCGACGGATGCGCCGGTATCGACACATGACCCGCTCCGGTACGCGAGCTGCGCACCACGGCAACGCCGGCACCGGCCGCATCGGCCAGCGCCGCCGCCAGGGTTTCGTGAATCGAACCGTTCCCCGTGGCGGCCACCACCAACCCTTTCACACCTGCCGCCACCAGCGCATCGATGGCCGCCCTGCCCGGCTGGGCATGGCTGACCACGATCTCCGCCAGCGGCCAGGTCGACGGCACCGGCAGATGTTCCGCGTCGCGTCGCGCCGGCATGCGCGTGAATCGAATATAGGCGTCCTGCACGTAACCGAGCGGCCCCGTATTCGGCGAGACAAACGCGTCCACAGCCGACGTGTGCGCCTTTGTCACATCACGACCTGCATGGATCTGCTGGTTCAGGACCACAAGGACACCCTTGCCCCTTGCATCGGGACTGGCCGCGACGCGCACGGCGTCGAGAAGGTTCAGCGGGCCGTCGGCCGAAAGCGAGGTTGCCGGCCGCATCGCCGCCGTGATGACCACGGGCACCGGATACGACTGCGTCAGGTGCAGGAACATCGCCGTTTCCTCAAGCGTGTCGGTACCGTGCGTAATCACAATACCGGCCACGTCTGGCTGAACAGACCAGTAGGCCACGCGCCCCGCCAGTTGCTGCCAGAGACCGAACGCCATGTCCTTGCTGTCGATCTGCGCCACCTGCTCGGTCTCCACGCGCGCCACATCGGCCAGCGCGGGAACCGCCTGCACCAGTTGCGACACCGGCACAGTGGCAGCCTGGTACTGGGCGCTGCTGGCGGGATCGCCGGACGATCCGGCAATGGTGCCGCCAGTGGCAAGAACAACGACGCGGGGCAGCGATGACGAGGAAGCTGACATGAATGGAGGCTGGCAGAGGAGCTGATTTTGAAGCTGGCCCGGGGACTCACGAACCAGGATCTGGCCGACGATTGTAACTGTCACGCCGCGCCGGGCACCCCATGGCAAACCCGCGAAGTCACCGGCCGGGGTTCGCTCCATGTTGAGCCCGCTGCGCAAATTGTGCTTGCACTTCACACGATACTGTATAAAATCACAGCATACTGTTTAAACATACAGTGCTTCGGCACGAAAGACCGGCGAACCATGGCGACCCTGACACCCCGGCAGCAGCAGATTTTCGATCTGATCCGCGACGCGATCCGCAACACGGGCTTCCCCCCCACACGCGCCGAGATTGCGGCGGAGTTCGGCTTTTCCTCACCCAACTCGGCCGAGGAGCACCTGCGGGCACTGGCGCGCAAGGGTGTGATCGAACTGACGCCCGGCGCATCGCGCGGCATCCGACTCAAGGTGGCACGCAGCGATTCGGAGCGTTCCGACCAGTTCACGCTGCCGATGGCTGGCGTGCTGCAACTGACACTACCGCTGGTCGGTCGCGTCGCTGCAGGCAGCCCGATCCTTGCCGCGGAGCATATCGATCGCCAGTACCAGGTGGACGCCTCCGTCTTCGACGAGCGTCCTGACTACCTGCTGCGCGTACGCGGCCTGAGCATGCGCGACGCCGGCATCCTGGACGGTGACCTGCTGGCCGTCAAGAAAGCCAGCGAGGCCGCCAACGGCAAGATCGTCGTGGCCCGCCTTGGCGAGGACGTTACCGTCAAGCGCCTGAAGAAACGCGGCGACACGATCGAACTGATCGCCGAAAACCCCGATTTCCAGAATATCGTGCTCCATTCGGGCCGCGATGAGTTCTCCCTGGAAGGTATCGCTGTCGGCCTGATCCGATCATCAGGCTTCTAGCGTGACCGGAGGCGCCTGACAGCGCCTCCGACTCCCGAGACTTAGGCAGCACGGCCGTCTGCCCTGGTCACCCGCTTTGCTTTGCCCACGCCGCCCCGTCCATGCTGGACGACGGGCGCGGACCACTGCTGTCGCAAATAACGAGGTGTTGCCATGCTGCAATCGAATCCCATCGCTTCCCGCCGCCCGGTCAAGCCGGTCCCGTTCCGGCAAATCAAGGGCGTCCGCGTCTACCAGGGCGCGCAACGCCGCACGATGGTCGGCAACATGGCCGCCATCTGCCGCATGCTGGAACTCGCCGAGCCGAGCACGAAACTGATCGACTGACCCCTCTTTGCCCGCCTCGCCCCATGCGGGCAAACGGCCGCGCATCTTCAGATGGCCTGCTTTGTAAAAAGTGGAGTTGCGAGCCCACAACATGTAATTAAGGCTTCATTTAAAACTGACAGAAGCCTGATTAAACTCACTGACGCGCACTGCATCACTGGCGTATTCGCGTCATGCGCATAACCGGAACTTGTCGACCCCGCCAAGGGCCGGTTTTTTTTGACCGATCGTTCGGAAGGGCCGCCCAAAGAAGGCCCATCCGATCTTCAGTCCGCCAGGGGCGCGCCGAACCAGTCGGCATCGAGATCAGCCTCGAAAGCCGCTGTCCAACCCGTTCCGTCGGGCACCTTGTACTTCTGAAACTGCCCACCCACGACACGCTCGACGGCAACGGCCTCACACCGGCCGTCGACACCATCCAGGACGAATTCAAAGTCGTCCGGCACAAACCCGTGCTTTGCACACGCGGCCGCAACCTCGTCCTGCTCCTGCTGAGGAAGATCGAAGAAGCGCTGAGCCATGTTCACCCCCACTGGCATCTCGTCGTGGTATCCAGTACAGCATAGGAAATCAACATAGACACGCAGCGATATACACGACTCGACACGACGCGAAAAACAAAAAGGCCGCTCGTTTGAGCGGCCTTTTGCAGAAATTTTGGGGTGGCTGATGGGACTCGAACCCACGACGACAGGAATCACAATCCGGCCGTCAATCAGCGATTTTGCTTGAGAATTCAGTCACTTGCGCGCCAAACTTTCCCATCGCAGCCTCCGCAATACATCGATACGACGCGCCTCCCAGGGTGCGCGTGGGAAAAGTGCCACGGCGTTAAGTACTGCCCCGACTTATGCCAATGCGCCGGCCTCACCTATACCTGTACCTACCGAGTGTGTGTCGGAGTTGGCTGACTTCAATAGTCCTCCATGCGGCGATACGTTTGTAATAAAAACCTCTGCCTCCGATTTAGGAACTTTTGAGCTATAACGCAAAACTGGCTCATAAACGAGATAATCCCTATAGAAATGCCTAATAACAGGATGATCATCGTAGCTCAAAAACCATTTGTAGTTGGCCTGCGCCAACACACTTGCCAAACCATGATGCTCCGCAAAACCATAACTATAGCGATATAGTTTCGGACCTTGTACGTAATAGGGAGGATCAACGTAGAAAAATCTTGCTTCATTGTCGACCTCACATGCATCCGTTAGCGCATCTTGGGCATCACCGAAATAAACCTCCATTCTATCCCGGTATTCCGCAATCTCCAAAATTCGCCGAACAAGATCTGGAGCGTTATATCGGCAGCCAACCTTATACGCCGACGTCTGCGATGTGCCACCGATTGGACCAGCATGCAATACCCCGGAAAAGCTCGTTCGATTGAACAGCAGACCTGCATAACCCATAAGGGCGATATCAGAGTGCACGCTGTCCATGTCTCTAAGCCAACTCAATTCACCGCGAGTCTCAAGCGTCGGAGGGAAAATCTTAACAAACTCAACGAGACGATCCGTCTCAAAAAAAACAGAATGCCAAAAACTGAATACTAGCGGATCACGCTCAAAGAGCATAACCGAGCCGACAACATCTCTAGCCAAAAGATTGAGCGACAGCGAAGCACTACCCGCAAATGGCTCAACCATTTGCGTCCCGCACAAATCGTGGTCGCGGAGAAATTTCTCCACATACCCCGTCAAACCGGCTTTACTACCCGGATACCGGAGAGGACTAATTAAACGCTCACGCAGCAACTGAAGCTTCCCGTATTTTCGTTATTTGATCGGATATCCACGCACGGATACCCTCAATATCATTCGCACGCTCAACAATTAAACCATCGTTTGCTGCAGCAGCAAGCTCGAATCCTTTTTGCGCGTAAATTGGCACTCGGAATCGATAAAAGATCGTGCCAAACTCATAACATTGAATACCAACCCGATCATTATTGGAACCGTCGCACAAATCTCCATAACATATCGGCACGAACAACGCCGGCGACGCCATGCTGGCGGGAGACCGTGTAAACCACACATGGTGAAACGAATCGATGGGTCCGCCCTTGATAGTTTTAGCCGTCCAATCTGCACCGCTCGCTACTTGCCCCAACAGATATGGCTTACCAGCCGCCCCGTCCTTTGGCGATGCCCAGGCAATGACGTCAATCTGAGCATCTTTCTGGTGCGCCGACGCACCAGCAGGGACCGCTGCTACGACCTCTACATTTTCGCCAAAGTGGGCATAAACAATCCGCAACTTTTCCAGGAAACCAGTATGATCCGGACGAGGAAACCCGAAAGAGTAGGAATTCCCGGCAAAGTATCCGGCGGCCGCCAAAGTAGCGCTCACCTGGAAAAAATCACGTACCGCATTGTTTATCGGCGGCAGATAGTTACCAGAGAAAATAGGACCAGCCTTCGGATGCGACAAAAGCAAGCAAAGGAGATATACATAACCCCCGACTGAGCATGTGCCCCTATCAAATTCCAGGCTCTCGCCACTTTCGGAAAGAGAAAAAGGGTATGCATCATCGAGAACATCGATGCGCTGCAAAATCTCGGACTTTACCGATTCGATAAAACTCTCATCGGTATCATCGCCGTCCTCAGGATCTCGGTCTTCGCGATTTCTTGACACATCCCAAGCACGCGCCAAATTTTCGAATGAATATGTGTAGTATTCATCAACCAAAACCGCCAATTCCAACCAATCACAGACCACATGCAAATCTTCCCGCAAGGGAGGCGTCGCCAGAGCCATTTTTAGTTATTCTCAGGGGTTTTTCTTCGTAGACACACTTTGTGCCTTGACAGACATCATTGCTTCCACAGTTTCGATCTTGAGCTTCACCTCTGCAACAAACGAGAGCAGCTCGGGATTACCATCATATTTTGTAGCTAATGAAAGCACCCTTTCTGCCTTAGCCATTAGCTCGCCGAGCGCATGATTAAACATGGATCCGCCTTCTATCTCCGCGAATGCGGTAGATAAGGGTTCTCCAGCTCGAAGCCGCAAAAGTGCTCGCTCATTCCCCAAACAACGACCCAATTGGGCCAAATGAGGATTCTGGCTAAGGACTTGAGGCTTGATTTTGTCCCGCTTGGATCCATAGACGTAGGTCAACACCTCCCGCAACTCCTCCGACTTCTCTTGAGGAATTGGGGTGTCGCTCGGATTATTATTCCAGCCAAGATCAAGACCTAAAAAATTTCGGTACTCGGGTCGGTCAAGCGCGGTATATAGGTGGGAAAACGCAAACCGCCCCTTATTGAATCGATCTTTGATCTCGAATAGTCCCTGCCGCTCTGCTTGGTCAGCAACCAAAATTGCACCAATATACGAACGAACCGTATCGTTCGTATCGCCAGTCTGGCGGGCAATCTGGTCGATTGTGAGCCCTGTGCCTTGCTCCCTCCGATACCAGTCCGCAACGAATCGTGCTTTTGCATACGCGTCCCAGCGCTGCGGCCCGTTAATGTGCTTAAAACCAATAAAGGAATGAGCATCTTCGGGATTGGCAACTCGATATACCAGAACCTCAGCGAATGAGTCGAGCACCTGTTGCGACACAGCCGGGAGTGAAACCTTACAGTCCTTTGCCAGTTGAGCATCGCTAAGGAGCTTCATCGCAGCCAGACGTCGGTTCCCCTCAAGCACCGTGTAGGGGCCACCGTCGTCGCCGTGGATGATCAAGGGTTCAAGGTTCAGATACTTGTTCGTCGCTATTGATAGAACAAGTTCATCTAAGGCTGCGATTTCCCGATAGGCGCTGATGATCGCAACGTCGTCGGACACGGCCCATTCATCACCAGTCATCAAGCGAGGATTCGTCCTGTCAAACCTAAGTAGCTCAAAAGCCACTTTTTGCACCTCGCCGATGCTGGGGACCTGGTTTCGAATTTGCGCTCGCACAATACGCTCTGGGTGGATGTTAAGCGACGAAGTATAACTTAACGCCTCCATTGCAATGCCCTCCAAAGCTACAGAAATCGAGGCCTACCACGCACAACAGCAAACGAAAAGGGTGCGTGTTAGTCACCCGCCCCCGTTCACCTCAAGCCGCCCTTCAGCACCGGACCAGGCTGGGATTGCACCTACACACATGCTTTATAGGCCACTTTAATTGCTTACTGCGCCAATATGTGCTGATAAACAGAATTCAGTAGCGTATGAGTCGCGAACGGCAAGAGGTGTACGCGGCGTTCAGCGTCTCAATGTCGACTACGGCGTCTGCAAGGCGTCGAGAATTCTCTGGAGCCAATACCATGTAGGCCGCGGGTGTCAGACGTTGTCCGATAGCGGCATGCCACAGCCCACGAGCAGACTGTCTTCACAACTATCAGGAGACAGTCATGCCAAACAAGGACGTTCATGTAGTGCCCGCCGGTGAAGGATGGGCGGTTGACGTACCAGATGGTGGCAAGCGCACCATGTTTGCCACCCAGGAAGAAGCAATCCAAGCTGGCAGCGAGCGCGCACGGCGCGATAAGGTCGAGTTGCTGATCCACGGCCGTGATGGCCAGATCCGAGAACGAAACTCCTTCGGCCATGACCCACGCAACATCAAGGGGTAGAAGACAACCAACGGTACGCATGATTGCCTCTATTGTCTGCCAGCCGTCCTATAGTTGAGTTGGGTGTTTCTTCAGAACAGATTGGAAACCCCACATCTCTCCGGTGTTCCTGGTGCGGTATCGGCCAACGGCACTTTGCAGAAGTGATCGATTCCTCGCACCAGTAGCTTTCTGACGAGGAGGACATCATGTTCCAGCACCTTCTTCTAGCAGTGGATGGCTCGCCCTTGGCGGAATCGGCCTTCGACAAGGCAATCAAACTTGCCAGCGAGATGAAGGCCACAGTGACGGCAGTACGTGTGTGCCCAGACTATCACCTGCTTGCATACCATACGGAAATGTTGACCGATACGCGCGAGCAGTACAGGGACGCAGCCCAAGAGAATGCCACCAGATACTTGACCGAACTAGGCCGGAAGGCCGATCTCCTCGGCGTGCACTGCCAGCCGTTTTATATAGTGAGCGACCACCCCTACGAAGCCATTATCAAGGCCGCAGAAGACAGGGGGTGCGATCTGATCGTGATGGCATCTCATGGCCGACGTGGTGTACAGGGAGTTCTGCTCGGGAGCGAGACGCAAAAAGTCCTGACACACAGCAAAATTCCTGTCCTGGTGTACCGATAACACCATGCCGTACGGGGCTAATGCCTAGAATGATGCGGTGTTGCATTCGCTAGCAGCGCACCTAGGCTAGAAACTCCACGGTGCGGAAGTTTTTTCGCACCGCTACCCATTTGCAGCCAGCCGCCCGCAACTGCTATGTTCATCGTCCTGTTCCGCAACGGTACCCGAGCACTCATGCTCCCGGCCGGCAAAACTCTCCTTGATTGTCCGCCCGAGGTGCGCCAATGGCTTGGCGTGCCATGCGACGAAGCGGCTACTGAACTGACATTGGACACGCCCATGCCCGGCATCGACCCACCAACGGTGCTCGCGCAGCTGCTGCAAAAGGGATTTTGTGCACTCGATGCGTACGGCATCGTGCAGAGACTCCAAGCTTCTGGCAAAGCCGTACGCGCCGAATCCTGAAACACCTACAGTCCAATCCCACGCGGCCGATAACATGGCTTCGCTGAGAGGTACCCAATTCCAGCGTTCATCGGCGAGGCGGCTCCCTGCCTGCCTCGCCTTCTTTTTCCCCACTCAATGAGATCAAGGAATCGTAGGACCTCTCACAGGCCAGCCCGGCTACCTTGAGCTGGTCGGCGTAGTCAGCCAGGATTCCCGAAGTTTTGTCAGACCTGCCGAGCACGTCGACAAGCACATCGAGGGGGTCTCCACTTGGCTTGCCCTGGCCACCGCCGGCAACGCCGGAATCTTTGGTGGATCGGGCGGCGGCAAGTAGCTGGTCGACACGCTGCCGCAACCGGTCAGCAGCATCGCCAGCGGCGCGAGCGTCAGCGCGTGCCGTGTCGGCATCCTCTTTGGCAACATTAGCAATCTCCGTTTGTGCCGCCGTGCGGCGTTGCTCTTCATCGCGGATACGATCGATGGCCTTCATCTGATCGACGACGGCCGACAGCGCTTCTTTCGTCCGCTCGGCTTCGTACGTGGCCGCATCGGCGGCCGACTGCTGCCACCGGCCGCCGACGTAGCAGAGCAGCATGCTGATCAAAGCGAACAGGCAGAGCCTTGCGTTCATTGAGCCTCCATGCATTTGTGATTGCGCTCAAGCTGGCGGGTCCACACCCCGTAGCAACGCGTATTCGGCTTTCCGTTCATCAGGGTGCTGCAGTCGTAGCCCGCCGCATAACGCCAGTTCAGCAACGCTTGGCACGCACCAGCGTAGTCGCCCTTTAATAGCCAAGCGCGCGGTGACATTGGCTTCCGCCAGTTGCCTATACCGAACTGGCCAACAAAATTAAGGTAGAGGTCGTATTCGTCCTGGAACAGCTCCACACCCTCCAGCGAGGCACGAAACTGCTGCTCGTCCCTCGCCATCAGGTTTCGCGCAAGCTGCTCGGCGCGCTGACGGGTGATGGGCGGGTCGGTCAGCTTGACGGCCCGGCCATCCTCGTACCGGGTGGAGCCGAATCCGATTGTCGGCACGTCCCCCTTGGTAGGGATCATCGGCTTGTCAGCGAAGCCTTCCGAGTTCATCCAGGTGCCGATGCCGGCGAGGCTCACGGACAGGACCGTGACAGCGAGGCGCTTACGAATGCTGTCCGACATCGCATTGCCCCTTGAGTGCTGCAATCCGCGCCGAACTCTCCGCGGCTTCGCGCCGATCGCGGCGGATCTGGAAGTAGATGTTGGCGGCCAGACCGAGAACCGCGACCAGCACGCCGATCAGGCCCACCCAGTTGATTTGTGCCAGCCAGCCCACAGCGCCTGTGACGGCTCCGGCCACGGTCGTCTTGTTGGCCATCGAGGCGCCAACTACTTCAATCGCAAGATCGGCTCTATCCGACATAGCTCCCCGTCCCGTCCAAAGTAAGGAGGCTGCTGGCCCCCGTCGATGGACCGAAGTCTTGGCCATCGGCTTTCGACGGCCAAGACTTACAGGGGTGGCGCTACAGATCGGCACGCGCCCGCGCAACATCCTCCCGCATCTGCTGACGCATCGCCTTCGGCGCTGTATCGGCAATGCGCTGGTCCTTCGGCTTCGCCATCTCGCGCACGCGGCGAAGGACATCCGGCATGCGCACGACCATCTGCTGATCCGGGTTCTTCGCGTTCCAGTCGGCAACGGCGTCGCGGGCTTCCTGCACTTTCGCCTGGTCCTTCTCGAAAATGCCCTGCGCCCACAGCGCGCGGATCTCCTGTGCTCGCAGGTTGTAGAACGCCTTGGCCTGCTGGTTCAGGCCGTTGGCTTCCTGGATGGTGGCCACGCTGGACGGCTGGAAGCCGGCGGCCTTCAGCGCCGCTTCCAGTGCGTTGGTGTCGAGCATCTTGTAACCCTTCGTGTCGCGGTACATGCCGGTTGCCGCCATGTCCGCGCCCTTGGCCAGGTTGCGCACGGCGGTCGGCGCAGCGTCGAGCAACCCGCCGCCGATATCGCCGCCCACTACCTTGCGTGCGCCGGACAAGATGCGGCTGGCGAAGTCGCCGGCCGGGCCGACGATCTCCAGCACATCCCGGCTGTGGTCGTTACTCTCTCGCAGCAGGCCGGTGCCGGGTATCAGGTTCCCCATGCCCAGGCGGCCGGACACGTCCAGCGGCATGCCTGGCAGGCCAGTGATTCCCTTGTCGATGAAGGACGCGATATCGCGGCCAAACACGCTTTCCAGGAATTCCTGCTTGGCCTTCTTCGCAGAGAAGTTGTAGCCGGCGATCTGCGCCATGGCGTCGACCAGGTCGTCCGCATCTTCCGCGAATGGCAGCCCGCCGGCGCCACCGAGCAGCATTAGCGTGGCCAGCATCAGCAGCGCCGCCTTGCGGCCGTCCTTCCGTTCCTGCGACCCGGCTTCGCCCTGGCTCCAAAGGCGGCTCATCAGTTCGAGGTATGCAATGGAATACGTCTTAAACGTAAGGAGTGTGCCGCCGACAGCGCCGCGACCCCATTGCATTTTCGAAGCCTTACTGTAGACAAACTGTGTCTCCGTGACGGCCCGATGCGCGAACGCAGCGGGATCGGCCATATCACGCGCCTTGGCCATACGGTACGCCGCGATGAACGTCACACGGCGGTTGACCTGCTCAGCGGCGCCGAACAGCTTGCCCCACGCGACAGACAGGCGAGACAGGGAGTTGGAGCCCAGCGCGCGAGCATCGCCCAGACGGGTGCCGTCACCGGAACGCAGCGAGCCGCTGCCGCGCGCCTGCGCCATAAGCTGGTGGACTTCCTGCGGGCTGACCGTCCCATCTTCTTCGGCGTCGTGCAGCGCACGCGCTAGGTCAGCCTCGTACTGGAAGCCCTTCGTGGCCATCTGCCGGGCCGCCCTGCCAAGCTCGGCCGCCGCCTTGCGCGCGCCGCCGAACTGGCTGAGCCACGGGAAGGTAACCGCGGCCGGCTGGGTCATGTTGACCAGCGCCGACGCCACCGAACCACCAAGGTACTGGGCAAACAACAGGCCGCGGATGGCTTGCGCTTCCTCCTGCGGGTTCTTGATGTAGTCGGCCAGCCGCACTGCGGCGTCCTTCAGTTCGCCCTGCTCCTTCGGGATCGCGTCGACGGCTTCCGACAGATCGCCCATGTGCAGGCCCGCGGCCGTCTGGCGGCCGTTGCTGTAGATGAAAGACGCCAGCACGCGGCCCACGTCCTCGCTGTAGCCAGCAATGCCCTTTCGGTGGATCAGCCGGCGCATGGCGCTGCGATTCGTCTTGGTCAGGCGCAAGTATTCCTGGAAGGCCTGGTCTCGTTCGCTGTCGCCCTGCGAATCGAACCCCAGCGCGTTCCCGAAAAGCTCAAGCGTCTCCGGCGTGATGCCGGCGAACAGCTTGTAGCTCTCTTCCGACAGCGTGCCCTGGTTGACGGCAGCATCGGGGAAGGCGCCGCGCATCTGCTCGGCCATCTGATTCGCCTCGCGCCGCGTCTCGAACAGGCCAAAGTACTGGCGCTCGCCGGCCTGATCGACCACGTCGACGGTGTATTTGCCGAACCGGGACAGTGGTGCGTAGCCCTCCGCCTGCAGTTGGGTCACCTTCTCGGCCCGGTCCATCACCCCGTGGGCCAGTTCCATCAGGTGCTTTGCGCGGTCTGGGCGGGCGTCTGCCATTTCGGCCAGGTGGTCACGCAGGATCACGGCGGCCGCCCGGACATCGCGCGCGTCCATTACCCGATCGCGCAACTCTTTCGCGTCATCGCCGGCGTAGCGGAGCATGTCCGCCCGAGCCATGGTGTCAAGGCTGCGATCGGTCGCGGCGCGGAACTCGTGGTACAGCGCCACCTGCGCATCGCTCAACTTGAAATGGCTGCGCAGTTCGGCGTCAGTCCAGACAATGCCGGCCTTCAACAACTGCGATTCGAAGCGGCTGTCGATCAGCCGCGCAAACTGTTCCTCCGAATGGCCGCGCCAGGCGCGCAGCATCCCCTCGGGAATCTTGCCCTGCTCCAGCAGGATGGCGGCCTTGTCCTCCGTGCTCAGCCGCGCGGCTGCTTCGGCCAGGTCGGCGACGCGCGCCGGCTTGCCCGACGTGTCGCGCGTCCACAACAGCGTTCCTTCGAAAACCGGGGCGGCCACCGCCTTGTTGTCCGAGGCACTGACCGGCGCCTTGGCGATATCGCGCCAGGTATCCAGCTTCGGCAGCAGCTTCGGCGCCATGTCGGCGGCATCGTTGGCGTAGTGCGAAACGTCGTCAATGAAGCCTTGGGCCGATTCGAACACCGGCCGGAAGGCGGGCGAGCGCTGCGCGAGGTTGTACATCGTGCCGATCGTCTTGTGCCACCAGGACAGGCCGCCCGGCGCGCTGAAGGTTTTGTTCAGTTCCTGGATGGTCCGGCCCGCCATTTCCCGCATCCCGGCACGGCTGAACTGCGGCCGAGTGTCCGATTCGACACCCATCCTTGTATTCAGCAACCGGTGGAGTACACTGAGCACGTCTCCTGAATTGGACGAGCCGGAAGGCTGCGTTACCCGTGTGGTATCAGCGCCGGATACTCGACTTTTCAGGAGATATTCTTTTGTGGCCACGGAATGCAGATACATGCGCTGCATATTCGAATCGCGCCGCACCAGGACGGTCACAATGTCGTCCTTCCCGTCGATCACCACCGGTGCCGACACGTAGAAACTTTCCCCCTTGTGGTACTGCGCCTGATGTACCAGCGCGCCGCGCTCCAGCACGTCCTTGACGGCGGCGAAGGCGGCGAACTTGTACGGGCTGGCTTTGCCCTGCGCCATGGAATCGCGCACCGCGCGGCCGTCTAGCACCACCTCGCCCAGATCCGGGTTCACTGCCTGGCCACCCTGTGCCTTGAACAGATTCGTTGCCCATTCGCGCACGGCCGCAAAGCCTATCGGCGCTTCCTTCCCGGACAGGACCGCCACCGGCGCACCCTGCAGTACTCGTGCCTTGCGGGCATCGTCTTGGCTCAGGGCCACGCCTTCGCCGCGCATGTCGCCGCGCGCCGCGCGCTCCATGCCGACCATCGCATATCCCACCAGATCGTCAACGCTAATCTGGCGCAGGCCCACACCATTCCGCAGCATCCACTGACGGACGGTGACCAGGAAGCTGCGCAGCAGGTCGCCGACGCGCTGGCCGATAGTCTGGTCGACCCACGCCAGAAACCGGCTGTCAGCGAAGGCAAAGCCCTGGCTGCGCCCTTCGATAACCGCCTGCTCAACGATGTAGGCGGCCGCTTCCCGGTTGTTGCCTTCCTCACCAGCGGCCGCCATCCGGCTGGCAGCGCGGTCAAGAAACTCACGCAGCGATCGGTCCCGCACGCCCGCGCGCTTGCTCAGCATGTCGACAGCATGTTGGTCCAGCTTCTTGCGCTGCTGGCCGTGCGTCATTTCGTGCAGCAGGACTGCCGGCGCCGTGATCGGGTCGAGGTTTGGCCCGACCAGGAATGTAAGGCCGGACTTGGCATCGTAGAAGCCGTTGATCAGCCCGCCATCTTCGAACAGTTGGATGGCCTTGGTCAGCGCGGTGCCCGTCTTGGTGGCGTAGGCATGGGCGATCTGCAGCGGATCATTGTTGTCGATCATGACGACGCCTCCACGCATGCCTCGCCGACCGCGCTCCAGCATCGTGCGCACCGCCTTACCAAGCTGCGGAAACTGCAAATCGAAGGCGCGTACCAATTTCTGCGCGTCCATCAGCGGCTGGCCGATGATGTTTTGAGGCAGTTCGCCGTCGACAATGTCGCGGCCGTTGAAGGTCACCAGCACACGGCTCGCCCGAACATCCGCCGATTCCTCGGGCGAGATTTCCAGACGCTGGCGCGGCGTCATGCGCATACGCGCCTGCGTGTTGCGCGCCTCCACCTCACCGGCCAGGCGGTGGTACGTCACGGCGCCAGTCTTGTCGAAGTCACTGGTGAACCGATCGACTGAGCCACCCTTGGCGAAGCCTTCGGCGTGTTGGATCTCGTGCTGCAACTCGTGAAGGATCGCGGACGCGAGCATGTCGCGCTGCATGCCTGGCTGGACTTCAACCACTGGGCCGGTGGCCAGATGTCGAATACGCGCATCAGCCGTCGCGTTGGACGGCATCAGCATGATGGGAATGCGCGCCAATCGGGGATACGCTGCAAACAAGCGTGGATGGACTAGGACATCGCCGATAGTTGGGCGACTCCGCCCGGCGCTCTCTGCGTTCGCGCGAGCCACCCCTAACACCGTGCGTGCCGACTTGCCCGGTATTGCAATGCTGGCCAGGTGGTCACTGATCTCGAAGCGCCATTTTCCGTCGATTTCAAGGTGCCAGCCCGTTTCGCGGCGGACCGTCTCCGCGTCTTCCCCTACTGCAAGTCGCTGCTGTGCGGCGACTAGCGCGTGCAAGTCCGCACCATGAGCCTTCTGGCCGGCAAAGGAGAATTGCACGGATGGATCTGTATCACCGCGTGCCGTCGATGCAGGCACTGACTTTTCGCGTTTCCGAGCGGCACTCTCAACTGGACCAGAATTCGAGTCGCGTGCATCCGACGCTGCTACCCGTTCGCGCCGTTCCCTAGTCACCCCGTTCTTCGCCAGTACGCCTCGGGCCGGCTTTGCCTTCTGGACCGCCGGCGCCTTGGCCGCGGACTCGGCAGCGTCATCGGTCGCCGGCGCACGCGTGTCGCCGTTCTTCAGCCACGATTTGAACTCGTCCATGCTCATTGCACGGACAGGTCCGACCTTCCAGTCGGCATCGAAATTGGACCGATAGGCCGTGACAGCGTCGGATTCCTGGTCAAAGCCAAGCATCACCTTGTGCTCATCGAAGCCGCCGGACTGCTGGTCAAGCTGGTCCACAACGAACACACTGCGCGATTCGGGATCGGGCCCGATATAGGCGTCGACCTGCTCGCCGTCCGCGCCCTCCGTGCGCTTGATGTACCCGTAGTGGTCGCTCATGGTGTGGCGCCACTCGGTGCCGTCCGGGCGCGTGCCCGTGCGATCTGAGCCGCGCGGGTTCTCCACCGTGATGTCCATGCCCTGCACGCGGACATGGCCCTTAGCATAGTTGCCCGCTTCCTTCTGGGCCACGGTCGGCTCCGGCCGATTGTTCAGCGGGCTTGTGGCAGCCTCGTGCGCAGCGGCCTCGATCTGCGCCGACACGGGGCTCTGCGGCGCCAGCGGCTTGAGCGCCTTGGGACGAACGAATGGCTGTGCACCAAACAGGTATTCCTCGGCGGAGTCCTTGTCCGCCTGCTGCGGCCTCGCCAGGCTAGCCTCGAACTGCCGCGCGTTGAAGTCGTCGCCACGCGATCGTGCCTCGTCCAGGGCGTTCTGCATCAGCCACTGATCGCCCGCCTTGATGGTGCCCGACGCCTTGCGATTCGTGCCAAGGCTCACCTTCGGGAACGGCGTGGTCTGTCGGCCCGAGCTTGTCAGCACCGTCTCGCCGGATGCGAGTTTGTCGCCGACCCTACCCTGACGCGGCGCCGCAACCTGGCTGGCAGGCTGCTGGGCGGCCTTGGCTCGGCGCACCTCGGCGATGGCGTCCTTCAGATTGTCCGGTTTCGAATCGGCCTGAGGAATAGCGGCAGGCGTGGCCGCGGCAGGTGCTGGTTGCGGTTGCGCCGCAGCAGCTTCAGGTTGCGGCGCTGCTTGCGGTTGCTGCTGGGGTTCGCCCGCATGTGCTGCCTCCTGGGTCGGCACGCTTGGTGTTGCGTTGATGTCTGCCGCGGGCGTGGCCGAAGCCTGCCGGGCACCTTCCTGCGTTCTGATCGGCGCCTGTTGCGAGACGGCCAACGGCTGAGCCTGCTGCTCCTGCTGGGGCTGTAGCTTTGCCAGTTCAGCCTGCACGCGGTCGCGCTCGGCGACCAGGCGCATGTCCCAACCATTGGCGCGAGCGGTCTGCTGGATGAAGTGCAGGCGGCCCTGCAATTCGGTGGCCGGATCGTTGGCCAGCAGGCTGCCTTGAGCGCCGGTGATCTCACCGGTTTCGGGATCGACCTGCTTGCCCTTCGTGCCCTTGTCCTGTTGCTGCGCAACGCCGGCAGCCTGCTGCAGCGCCGCCTGCTGCGCCATGTGCTGGCTCGCGCCGTTGTCGACCGCAAGCGCTGCCGCGGCGGACATCGGCCCGACAGCCGGGTTGAGGCCCATCTGCTCGGACGCAGTGGGCGCCCCCTCGATCGGCGTCACGTCGAGCACTTCGCCGCGACGAATTCGATCTAGGCGATCTGCGCGCGCCTGCGCATCGGCCTGCGTGGCGTTATTGAGATCGGTAGTCGTGCGCACGACGCCATCCGCGCCGGCCTGGTAGACCGGTGCAGGTAGCTGCAGCGGCGCTGGCTCGGCAATTGGCTGCTCCGCCGGCGTCGGCGTGACGTCGGTGAATTCGCCGCGGCGGGCACGATCCAGCGCGGTGTTCCGGTCCTCGGTAGTCCGTACCACGCCGTCGGTGCCGACGTCGTAGACGGGCGGCGGCAGCAAAGCAACGGGTCGCTGCTGCTCGTTTTGGGCGGGCGTCAACGTCGGCGCCGCCTTTGCCTCGGGGCTGCTGGCGTGAATCGGGCCGGCGATGCCGCCCATCAGGCCGCCGGACAGCACGCCCATCACAGCCTGGTCGCTGAGACCTTCGGTCCACGGCTTGTCCAGTGCCAGGTTCTGCAACACCTGTTCGGATAGCGATTGCGGCAGTTCTTCCAGGAAGCCCTCGGAGATCGCACCCTCCTGCGCCTTGCGCGGCAGGCTCTTGGAAGCCGTGCGCGCGGTGGCCGCCACGGCAGATGGGCCGCCGGTGGCCAGCAGGGTATCGATATCGCCGATGCCCAAGCGTTGCGCCGCCTTCCCGGCCACCGCACCGAACAGCACGGTGCTGGCGCCGGAGGCGGTGGCGAGCCCAGCCTGCTTGCCAGTCAGCAGACCGTCGTCGGTCTCTTGGCGGATCTGCTCCGCGGCAGAGCCCGCGCCGGCGATGCCTTCGCCTACGGCGCCCGCCACCGCGCCGCCAATCCGCGGAATCATGCTCACGGCACGGCCGGCGACACCACCCGCCCCCATCAGCGGCAGGGATTGGCCAACGGCGTTGGTGATGAGAGACGGATTCGAGAGCGCGACCTTGGTTTTGTCGATCACGCCGTCGGCATCCTGGAATTCCTGCTGCTGTTGCTTGGACGCGTCCGTCATCAGCGAGCCAAGGAACTCCCGCGTCTGCTTGGGCCGGAAGCCGATGGCGCCGTCTTGGTTCTCCAGGAACTTGCCGACCTGGCCGCCGGTGGCGATGTCGGCAAGGCCGACGGCCGCTTCGGGAACACCTACAACACCCTGAGCAACGGACAGACCGAAGTCGCGAACATGGCCCAGCACGCCCTTTCCTTCCGGCTGCGTGGTACCGCCGAATTCTTCCCAAGGCTTTGGTGCTGCCTTCGGTGCGCCGCTACCGGCCGGTTGTTGCGCAAAGTCTTCCCACGGCTTCGGATCGGACATTAAACCTTCTCCCAATTCTTCTGTTCGGCAGGACTACCGCCCTTGAACTTGTAGCCACCGCGCACGCTGCCGATCTGCGGAGCCCCCGGGGCCGCCGCAGCAGTCGACTGGTCCATGAATTGACCGGTCTGGTTGTTGAGCACGCGCGACGGACGGGTGACCACCGACATGGCCTGCGGGTCGTATTCCTGGCCACCGGGCACGACCGTGAAGCGATTCGGCGCTTCCTTGCCCGTCAGCACCCGGATCTGCTCGGCGATGGCGCTGCGCTCTTCCGGCTTTGCCGCGTCGTATTGCTGGTACAGCTTCTCCATGCGTTGGGCGCTGCGGGTCTGGAAGCCGCGCGCTTCGACGTCGGACGCGGTGCGCTGCTGATCCAGCGCGTTGCTGGCAGCGAAACGAGCGTTCTGGCCCATCTCCTGCACCACGGCGCGCTGGTTGGCGCCCTGCTGCTGGATCTGCTCACGCGCGATGCCCGAGACGTTTTGCTCGCGGGCGAGTGCGGTCCTGTCGTCGTTCTCCTGCAGGCCGGCCAGCACCCGCAGTTGGCTGGCAGTGAGCTGGCCATTCGGGGAACCGCGATAGGGCGTCGATGCGGCGGCCAGCGCCCTGGTGCGCGCGTCGTCACTGCGGCCAGCTTCGAAGTACGCGGGGAATCCTTCCGGCGCAAAGCCGGCGCCAGTGCTGGGCACGCTGGCGGCCAGGGCAGGTACCGTGCTGACGGTCCCTCCGGCGCCCTTGAATCCCAGGTTGCCGCCCGCTGCGCCCGCGACGGTGTTTGCATCGTTCGTGAACGCATATGTGCCGTTCGCCTCGCGCCGTCCCACGACGCCAGCAACGCCGGTCGGAGAGAAGCCATTGCCCGCCTGCGCGGGCGCGGGGGCTGCCGGCGGCGTGCCTTGCGCGGCGGCCGCCGGCACAGGTGCTTGCGCGGATGCACCAGCGCGCGCCCCGGTTGAGGCTGGGCTGGCCGCCGGCGCCTTGGGTGTCGGTGCGGCAGCGGCTTGCTGGTCAAGGCCAAGCAGCCCACTACCGAAGTTCGCCAGCGGCCGGCCGGCCACGTTGTACAGGTCTTCGCTGGCGTCCGCGAGCGCCGCCGGCACTACCGCGGCTGTGCCGCGAACCAGCGTGCCCAGACCGCGCGCATATTCGCCGTTGCCCCACTGGCTGGCCACGTCGTCGCCGGTGCCGCGCAGCACCGAGTCCGTGCGCCAGCCGGACCCTTCCGTCCGCATCTGCGGCACGAACCCGAAGGACGATTGCGAGGCCGCTGCCGGCGTCGGTGCTGCCGCCGGCGCCGCGGCGCGCGCGGGGGTCGGCGATGTCGGCGCGGCTGGGTTGGCCGTCGATGCGCGAGGGTCTGCCGGGTATGTCGTCACCGGCTGCGAAATCGCTGCGGCCACCGTCGGATCGACAGCAGGCGCGGCGGGCACGGCGGTAAGGCCGCGCGGCTTCTTCGGATCATCGACCACGCCGCCATCGGCGAAGAACAGTTCAGGCTTGCCACCCGTCTGCGGCTGGGCAGCGAAGCCCAAGCGTGCCGGCCCAGCCAGCGTATGGGTAGCGCCCTTCATGGCGTCAAGCGCCTGGACGCCGATGGCATGCACCTGCTCGGGCGGCAGCACGTTCTCACCATTGCTGAGGTTCACGTCGACCTGGGCGCCTTTGCCCATCGCTGCCAGCCTGTCGCTGCCGATCTGCTCGGCGGAGTCGGCCGGCATAACATAGCTGCCATTGGGGACCGTGGCTGGCACATCATCGGACGTGCCCGTGCCTGGCCCTTGAACCTCGCCGCCGCCGGCATAGTTCTGCGCCTTGGGCGATTTGGCGCCCTTCCTGAATCCATGCATGGCAAGCCCCCTGAAAGAATATCGACTGATATTCCGTGCCCTACTTCCGCGGGGCCAGCCCTACAGGGGTGGTGACATAGAGTCCGCTGACGGGACCAAAATCAGAGGCAAAAAATGCAAATTCACTGCTATGAGCAGCGCCAAGCGATTCGACTAGCGATGGCTAATGCCGCAACTTTACGGGACATATCCGACAGCCTAGCTAGGCCGCGGATTCAACCCGGGCGGATGGCGAGATCTTCCTAGCTGCGATGACGCAATGGACGACGCCCAGGGCGCCCGCACCAAATTTCCAGGCCATCAGTCTGCCCTTGCCTCGCAACCGAGAGGACATCGAAATGCAGTCGATCTTCGAAAATAAACAGGCAGCAGACACGAAATAGAGCGTAGAGTGAGACAGCAAGCTCACGGAGACGCTCATGGATGATGCACCCAGTTCGAACTACAAAGGGTTCGACATATACCCGCTAGTCTACAAGACCGAAACGCGTCGCGAATGGTACGAGCGACGGCCTGACCGCGCGTATAACATTTCTGTCGTCATTTGCGAGGAGGGTATGGACCCCACCGCAGACGCTGCACAGATCTTTCCGCTGTTGGCAGACCAATGGGACAGTATTGGGAATGCGAAGCGAGCAGCCGTCCTCGGCGGGCAAGGCATCATCGATACTTTCACGATGAGGCGTACGCGACGCTGATGATCCAGTGCTGCAAGAAAGCCCCGTGCAGCGCACTGCAGTAACGCTAAACGCAACTTCTGGCTATCTCATCATTTCGGCGCAGAGCATAACTCCAGCGGAGTTGGCCCGAATGATGTAGAATTGCTGTTCCCCCGCGCATGGCGATGTTAGTCGCCACATGACGCAGGCCGCGAGACACCAACAGTACAACAATATCCGCGGCCATTCGGATGTACATCCGATTTCCTCCGGGCGAAGGTCGCCCGCAAACCTGAATCGACCCGCGGCATATCCGCTCCGCAACCCTCGCGCACGTACTGGCACGGCGAATTGCGCAAGCACGGTCAATCACGCATCAGTTTCTCCGCCTGCGCATTAGCGCGGTGCGCGACACTGACCAGCATCGCAATCACGTTCCTTGACTAGGCGAGCCATGCACCTCGCGTCGTCCTTTCATCGAACGCCTCAAAGCAGGCAAATAAATTTGAATCGCAGCAACAATCCGTTCACCGTATCGGTGTACCCAATCCAGCAAGAGCCAGGCGTTTGGTTCGCGAACTATACGATCTCCGAGTACAGAAGCGGCGCCGAACGCGTTATCGCCAACGTCTCGATGCGGCACGCGACGCATCGTTCAGAAGAAAAGGCCAAATACGCGGCTCGTCGAGCCGGTCAAAGTGCCGTTGCGTGTATGCCTTCGTCCCTGCCGACGCACGTGTACAGCTCGTAGCCGGTCATTACCGTATAGCCTTCAAAGGAGAAGTCATGGCGAAAGAAGAACTGGTGGAATTCGGCGGCAAGGTCTCGGAGGTCTTACCCGACAACCGATTTCGGGTCATCCTTGAGAATGGATTTGAGGTCTGGGCCTATTCGTCCGGACGACTGAAGAAGAACCGCATCCGCGTGCTGGCCGGTGACCGCGTCACCCTTGAGATGTCCCCGTATGATCTGACAAAGGGACGTATCAACTATCGGCACAAGAACTGAGGACAGTGGTTTGTGCTTTGCGGGCGGCCTCACTACTAACCTACGCTCTCGCGCCCAGAAGAAGCTCCGCTTTGCGGAGCCTTTTCTGATTGCATTGAAGATCAGTAAGGCTCGATCTTTGTCGGTGCCGGCGGCGGGCACTGGGGCCAGTCGAGCAAGAGCCGGAGCGGCGTTGACTTGCATCCAATGCGACGCCGATCTGCGCGCTCAAATCGCCTGTCAGCGGAGGCGATGGTTTTCACTGCCGCTCGGCCTCTTCGCGGATGTTAAAGCGCTTGCGTAATTCGTCGATGTGAGGCTTCAGCGCCTGCAGGCACGCACCACCAGCATCGCCTTCGATTGTTGAAATGGACCAATTGCAACCATCTGGGTCTGCGGGGTGCCAACATACGTCTCCGAAGCAGGTTCCTGCGCACACCGAGATCTGGTCCTGCGCCGCGCGGACCATCGCCCGAACTTCCGCCTTGTTCTTCATGACTCTTTCCATGACCCCTCCTCGTGAAAAAGACGTCTATGCAATGAGCATAGGCGAATGTGGTGCTCCACAAGCAGCTTTCAAACATCGTTGGTCGCATTAGGTTGACGGCGGTAGAGAAGCTCCGTATAACTGACCGGGCAGGCTCTTCGAGCCCACGACACCTGGAGCAAAAGCTCGCTTCTACGGGGCGCTTCTGTCCCAATGCCATCCCCTTCACAGGCGGTTTCGTCATTACAGGCCGAAATTGACTGAGCCTTTTGACTGTTGGCATCCACCCATCTGCGGGGAGAAGCGCTTGTTTGCTGTGTACCTTTCCAGTTTCTTCCTTTTTGCCCTCTCGCAGCTTTTCGAGCGGCGCCAACGGCGACGCGAAACACCAAGCAGAGCGCTCCGCTTGCTGAGCACAGTTAGCTATTCGATGTCCTTGTTGGTAATGATGGCTGCGCTGGCAAGGCTGGCCATTCAAAACTAGAATGGTCGCAAATGACGGCTCCTCGTGTAGGGATCCGCGTACCCCGCTGCCTGCAACCCCGATGTTCCTTTGCGCGGGCGTAGATCGATTGACGAGGATTCACAATGCGGTCATCAATAAGTTGGAAATGCGAAGGCTACCGCGGCATGTACATACATGTCGTTGCGTTCGAAGTTTCCACAGTGCCGATTCCTCGCCGTCTCCCCGGGCCAAAGTGGGACTACGTGATGGCCGTTCGCTACACGGCGGATAAGGACGATCGCATGTTCTGCGAGTCTTTCGACCAAGAGGATGACTACTTCACGCGCGAGGCTGCAGAGCAGGCGGCCTTCCACTATGGCCGGTTTGCTGTGGACGTTATTCAGGGACTAGGTTGAGGCGGCGAGGAATGCTGATGCAGTAGCGGCGTTCGCCGAAATCCTCTCGGATACCCACTCAAACTTACACCATCAATCAGCACGCCTCCTACTCCGACGTTAATTCACGCAATGTCGCGCGCTCCGACACACCCAGCGCCGCCCCTACACCCACCAAAAATTAACATGACAATTGTCAGGCCAACGCTGCTTGGCATGATGCTAGCAATTGCTTCTTCCGCGCATGCATTACGTTGCGAAGGCAGTGGCAAGACGCTTTACACCGAAGATTCGGCATGCCCAGATGGCTACGGTATCGCTAAGGGCTCTCTCCGAGGCAGCGTATCGGTCCTTGGAAAGAGCGAGCACGTGCGTGAAGATGAATCGAACTTCCTGTCTGAAAGCGCATTGGAGCGGAAGACGATGCGCGATCATGAAGCCAGAAGCAAGGGCGACTCTGGTGTAGGACAATCCCACGCCGTGGTGTGCGAAGCACTGGCTAATCAAGCCAGATCTGTTGACGCCACGATGGAACAACCGAATGATCCCCACGCGCTCCGTGCCTTGCGAAAGATCCACCGAAACATCCGAGACGAGCAGCAACAAAACGGCTGCTAGTACCGTTGCCTTCGCGAGGTGCAGCGCGTACCTCAGATGCGTAGCACAACAGTACACCCGCTGCAGTCGACATTGCCAGACTCAGCACACCTCTCGCCGGCGTCCCGCACTCTCGTTTAGAAGCGTCACCCGCTCTCCGGCGTTTTCCCGGTCGTACGCGCTTTTATTGTTCCGGGCTCCATGCACCCGCCCTTGCGGCCATCGTAGGACACTTACCGACATCATTCGCGTGTATTCGCGCGCACCATTAGGTGGTGTCGCACGCTTGTGCGACGCTGGCCCCGCTGCTGCGTCAGCCGACACAATCAAGGTGCCGTATGAAAGATCCATCAAGCACGTCCGTGCAGATGTATCGTGGACTAGTGCTACGCATGCGCATCTATCGCGAGGCAACGAATACGGCGCTGCCAGGAGGACACTGGGGCTACGAAGTAAATGTCGAGGATGTGCACCGTGGCACTCGAATTTTGGGACCATTTGGCCAATGGAGCCCATACGGCTCGTATGACGCTGCGGAACTGGCCTGCCTACAACGGGGACGAATAGCTATCGACATGTTGCTCGGACCACTGCAAGCTTGACGGATTATTCGCGCATCCGACCTAGTATTGATAGCTATAGCTGGTCGACGTGCTCGTGCTGTTGCTTTCCGATGAACTGGCGCTGCCGGATCCGCTGATGCTTGCCGACACGTGCGCTGCCGACATAGCTCCCGCGGCAAGCTGAGCGGTGTACTGCCCGAGCGCCTTGGCCGCTTCCAGTGCGATCTGAGCCTGCTGCACAGCGTTCTGCATCTTCGCGGTGTACTCGCTGATCTGCATTTCCGCGTACGCGATGTTGGTCCGGCTGTTCATGTCGGCGAAACGGCTCTGCATCTCGGCATTGGCCACGTTGGCGCTGGCGCCGGCGCGCCAGGCCTCCACCTGCGCCTGAAACGCGGACGTGCCGTACTGCACGTTGCTGAGGTTTGCCTGCAAGGCAGCCTTGTACGCATCGACGTCGGCTAGGAACTTCGACACCTTGGTGCGCGCCGCCTCCATCTTGATCTGAACGCCCTTCACCTTGATGTCCGCTTTGTTGGCCAGCCCTTGGATGGTCGACGCGTAAGCGCGGGCCTGAGAATCCAGAACGTCGGCCTTGGCCGATTCACCCTTCAGGCGGGCTTCGTAGGCGTCGAACTTCACCTTCTCGGCGCCGATCTGCTCGGCATAGGCCTGCACGTCGGCCCGGTACGCGTCGAACTGGTTCTTGATCGTGTCCGCGCGCACCGATGCGCCCTGCATGAGCGCCTTGTACACCTCGACGTTGGACTGCACCGCCTGCAGCTTCGCCTTAAACACGTCCACGCGCTGCTGGTTGATCTGGCCCAGCGCCACCTGCCCCTCCACCGCGGTCTTGTAGGCGGTGAGCTTCGAAATGGCCGCGTCCAGCTTGGTGCGGTACACCTGCGCCAGCGTCTGGAAGGCGGCGTTCTGGGCGTTGAAGAGGCTGACCTGCGCGTTGAACACGTTGATCTGGCTTTCCGCGTGGAAGCGGGCAACCTCGAACAGGCGCTTGGCCGTGTTCTCGTGCATGTTCTCAGTCAACTGTTCGAGTGCCAGGCCCTGCTGGACCGCGAAGCGCAGGTTCTCGATTTCCCACGTCGCGGCCTGCACCAGGATATCGCGGTTCAGTTCCGCGGCCTTCAGCCTGCCCACTTCGCGCGCCACGTCGACCTGCTTGGCCAGCATGCCCGGCGGCATTGAGAAATTGCGGCCGGCCCATGTATCCACCGCCTCCTGCACCTGCCGCGACGTCTCGCCGCTGTCGCGCTCCCTCGCGCGGGCGAACAGCTCGGCCTCGATCGGCGCCGGCAGGCCAGTGCCGCCGGCCATCATCGCCTTCACCGTGGCCTGCAGTTCGTCCAGCACCTCGGACGCATAGACCGGCTCTGCCCAGTTGATGAAGACATTCGGAACCGTGATGCCGCTGGCGTCCGGCGGCGTCGCGTCGAAGGTCGGCAGGTCCGGAAAAACGAAATCCGGTAGCGTGATCTTCTCCAGCGCCTCCATTTCCGGCATGTCGATCTTGGGCGGGTCGGGAATCTCCACCTTCGTGTCGATGTCCGGCCGCTCTGGCACCTGGATCACCGCCATGCTCGGCGCATCGGGGATGTCGACGGGGATCATGGTCGGCGCGTCAGGCATGTCGTCCATATCGACGACGTCCAGATCCTTCAGCAGGTCGTCAATGCTCAGGCCGCCCGGCGCGTCCGGCAGCACCAGCGGCGACGGGTTGTAGGTCGGCTGGTTGTCCAGCGATACGGGCGGCGGCGCGGCGACGGGCGCATCCGGGCGCGTTGGCGCCGGCACGTCGGCCACGGTGATGTCGCCGATCTGGGCAAGCGCCTGGCTCAGTTGCGTGCTGTACGTGCGCGCCAGGCTGTCCAAGCTGCTGATTTTCTCGGTGACGGTATCCACCGCCACGCCAAGGATGCTGTCTGGTGCGATACCCATCACACTCCCCTTTTGGTCGGCGCCGATTCGACGCGCAGGTCATTGATATAGGCGTACTTGCCCGTCAGGCGCAGGGCGAAGCTGAAGTGCCGCCCGCGCAAGCCGCGGCCGAACTTGAAGCGCCCGTTGGTCAGCACGGCAGCCGGCTCCCGCTCCAGCGGGTAGCTGTAGGTGTCCGCCTGCACGCCGCTCTGCGTGGTGGTCACGTCCATGACGGCCGTCCCATCCGCGTCCAGTTCGTATTCCAGGTAGGCCGCCACCGGATGGACCAGCGTGCCCTTGCTCAGGTCAATCTTGCCGGTCACGAGTGCGCCAGACACTGGTTCCTCGCCGCCATCCAGCGCGTAGACACCATCCGGCGCCAGCCCATAGAGCCGGCCGTCGATCACCGCCAGCGAGGTGAACGTGTATGGCGCATATCGGCTCATGGCCCAGCTATCTACGTTGGCCGTCCATGCCTGCCCGGAACTCTGGTCGCCGCCCACCGAGGCGTCCTCGATCAACGCCAAGTCGGAAACCAGGTCACGCGCCGCGAGGCGGTCGACCACCACGGCCGCCACGCGCGCGGTATCGATCAGCAGCGGCGCAACTGCCTGATGGCCGTCCGTAACTTCATCGGCCAGCGCGGCTGTATCCACCAGCAGTGCTCGGGCGCGCAGCCGCCCGGTGGCGTCCTCGCCGATCGTGGCCGTGTCGACCACCAGCACGGCCGTGGCCTGGCCGGTGCTGTCGCCGGCGCGCGCGGTGTCCGTCACGAGCGTGCGCACGCGACGGCTGGCCAGCACCTCTTCGCCTACGCGCGCGCCGTCTACGGCCAGGCCTCGCACGCGATCGACAACCACATCGGTGGCACCGGCGCTGTCGCCGTGCATGACCCGCAGGGTGCTGGTGATGCGCTCGCCGATCGCGATGGATTCGGCTATGAGCAGCCGCGCGTGCAGGTGATCGCTTGCGGCGTCGATGACCCGCGCCTGATCCGTCAGCATGTGCGCTGGGCGGTCGATAACCTGGTCCGCCGCGACGGCCGCGTCGGCGTGGAGCACCAGCAGGCCGAACAGCACTGTTTCGGTGATCTTCGCCGTGCCCTCCGTAATGGCCTTCAGGCCGATCCAGACCGAGTCCCTTGCCACGGCCGTGTCGTTCGAATCGTCGCGGTATTTACTCATTGATGACCCCTATGAAGTGGTGCGCGGTCTTGTTGTCCGCCAGCGTCGTGTACCCCCAGCGCCGGCGCAGCCCGTCCGGCGCTGTCTCGTAAATGCTGGCGTAGTCGGTGTCGCCGATCGCGTTATGCACGGCGTCACGGTAGAAATAGAAATCGTCCGCTGGCGAGAAGCCCCAGTACCAGGTGTGCGGCATATCGCGACTGGCCACCGTGGCGCCGGCCACGGCCAGGCTCACGCTGAGTTGCCCGGAACTAGTGTCCGGGTACTTCACGGTGTTCGAGTACGGATTGAATCCCGGCGCCTCGCCGCCGATGGTCACGCCGTTGGCGTTGTGCGGCGATCCGCGCGCGGTGTACGGCCCGCAGATGCTGGTCACATCAAGGAACCCGCCACCAGGAAGGTTCAGCCAGTTGCCGCTTTCGGCAAAGTCGCTTACCTCGGTAGGGGTGTAGAGCAGGCTATCGACGTAGACGGGCACCCCGTTAATCGACGGCGGATCGCCGCGGCAATTGTTTAATGTGGTGCCCAAGTAGTGGAAGATACTGTCATAGCACCATAGCTGATAGGACGTCGGGTCAGCCACAGCCCCTTGGGACGTCTCTTCCGACCGGGTGCGGCCCGCCGTGTGGTCCTGATAGGCGTACAGGATGCAGTCACGCTCAAACACCGGCACCAGCGCCGCCACATCGATGCTAAACGATTGGGTGGTATCCACCGTCGTTCGGTGCATGTAATAGCGGGCCCGACTTACAGTGCCCAAGCGCGAAAAAATCTCCGGTGTGCGGTACATGACGTTGCCATAGCCCATGTCCGTTCCAACGATATTGGTGCGCGTTGTAACGGGCGGCTGGTCCTGCCGGTCGTCAAAATCGGTGGTGTAGAAGTTGCCCATCAAGCCACTGTTGCCAGTGGTTTCCGTCTTCTCCCACTGGCCCACAATCATGTTCTTCTCGAAGGTGCTCTGCGTCTCTCGCTTGAGCTTTCGTTCGTCGTAGAAGTACTTGATCACGCGCAACTGATCCTCGACATAGCAGCCGAAGACAATGGTGTCGCACCTCACCGGATCGCCCATATAGTCCGGCGACACGTGGATGAACGACTCGCAGCCCTGCCCCTTCAGTTCCGGGAACTTCAGCCGGATGCAAGACTCCGGGTTCTTCGACAGCCAGTAGAACGGCCCCGTGCCAACGCGCGAAACACGGCCAGCGTGCGCCGCGATGGGCGGCAGTTCGAGGTTGTCCCAGTAGTCCAGATCGGAGCCGCTGCTGCTCTGCGCCCGCGCCAGAATCTCGCCGACCGGCACACGGCGAATCTTGTACTTGATGGCCAGTTCACGCGCGGTGCCCGCGGTCAAGGCCTCGTAGATTTTCGACAGGTAGCCATTGAGCCTGCGCGCGTCCTCTGGGTGGTCGTATTCCCACGTGTTGCGCAGCCGCCCCTGTTCCGGCGCTGGCGCCAGGTACAAGTTCATCTTGTAGGCATGCACCTGCATCAGGCCGGCGCCGTCGTAGCCCCAGCAGGTATTGAAGCCCTCAGTGCCGCTGCGGTTCATCGCCCAGCCGCCCGCCGAATACATCGCGCTGAAACTGTAGAAATCCGCGGTATCGCACACCTGAATGATCACGCCGGCCCGGCGCCACGCCTCGAAATCGCTCTCGGACTGCGGGAAACCTTCGCCCGTTGGCATGCCGCCGAAGCGATCGAGCAGCTTCAGCAGCTCGCCGTCGCCCACGTCCATGACGTACCGGCGAAACGCCGCGGTGGTGGTCGCGGGCACGACCGGCAGCGGCATCGCATAGACGCCGCGCGCATTCACCTGAAGCAGCCACGCGCCGCCGGACGTGTCGAATGCGACGTTGTTGCATTGGCTGGCACCGTATTCGCACTTGAACTGCCCTTCCCGGTCGGGAAAGCCGCTGTATCCAGGCAGCCTGACGTTGCCAAGCTCCTGGCGCACCAGACCCATGTAGCTCTCTGGGATCAACATGCGCGCGCGCTCAACTTTGTCCTCGGGCAGATCCTGCAGATTCTGGCGCCCGTAGCCGCCAGCCACCTGCATGACTTCCGCCATGGCGCCGCTGTACCAGGTCGGGCGGTGCTTCACGTACTGGGTGAACGTGTAGATGCCCGGTTCGGTCGGCCGGAAGTACTGGAAGCGCGCTTCGTACTCGATTTTGAACCGCTGAAGCGCGACATCCTTGGGCGGCAGTTCCGCGGCGCCGCTGTACGCCACCAGCCGGCGCCGCGTCTGCTCGGTCAGCTTCAGACCAACGCCCTCCCCCTGCGCGAGCACCTGCGCCCTCGTGACGACGCCGCAGAACAGCATGGGGATATTGGTCTCGGCCACGCCTTCGAACTGGTGTTCCGGGTGCTCATGACGCTCCAGGATCAAGATCCGGAAGACCCCGCCCATGTCGGTTGCCACCGCCTGCCGGCCGCTGGGCAGGTCCATGACACGCTTCAAGTTGGCGAGATCAGACGCCTGCTTGAAGTTCGTCAGGTTCCTGGCCAGCAGCTCGACGGCGGCGGCATCGACAGCGGATAGCTCTGCATCCTCCGCGAAGCGTCCGTAGGGGCGCGGCGACAGCATCGCTTAGACGGTCAGATTCAGCCGATAGCCGATATCGTACGTGTCGCCGTTCTGGAACACCCGGGTGGCGGCGTACTTGGATGCCGACACCAGCGCGCCGGTGGTGCCGCCCTTGGTGCTGTTGGTCAGCAGCGCGGCGCCGTTGACGTTGAGTTGCGAGGCCGTCGCAATCGTCACCGACGCCACTGCGGCCATATTGTCGATGGAGCCGGTGGCGGTGTCGACAGGCGTCCACGCCGGCCGCGTCGCGCTGGTGTAGCCCTCGGTCAGGCTGGTGATTTCCGACGCCACCGCGGCGAAGTTGGCCGCCGTCCAGTTGGCGGCCGGCACGGCGCTGCCGGAGAACAGCGCCAGGAAGCACGACGCCTTGGCCTTGCCACCCAGCGCGACGTTCAGGATGTGCGCCAGTCCCTCGGTCGGGATGAGGTTGTCGCCTTCCTTTTCCCACTCGGCGCCGTTGACACGGCCGAAGTACTCGCCGCCGGCCAGGGCCGAAAGCTGCGGGAAGACGATGCCGGCTTCGGTGACGTTGAAATTGCCGGCCGCCAGGGCGGTGGCCATTTCGATGCGCAGGGCATTGCTAATGCGTTGCATAGGTTTCACTCCAGTTTTCCTATGCCGCACTCATGCGCAGCGATTGAAGACCCGGACGATCGGGATGGTTCAGGTTACTGCCGTCAGCAGACGGCGATCCAGCACTACAGAGGTTCCGGCCCGGCCGGTGATGCCGGCGAGCACCGACGCATGCACTTCGGCGATCGCGCCGGAACTGGTGCCCATGACATAGCCGTTTTCTGCCAGCCAGACGACCACGGGCGATCCGTCCGGCGACGCATTGGTGCCGACGATCTCCGCCGCCACCAGGATGGCGCTGCCGGGCACCGGCGCCCGCGACTGCCGGCGCGAGATGGAAATGTTCCCGGGCTCGGTACCGGCAAGGAACGCCACGTGATCCACCTGCCCCACCCAGATGCCGCCGTCCACCGGCTGCACGAAGGTGATGCGCTGCGGCATCTGGACGAACCCATAGCGCTCGTCGTGCAGGTGATAGGCCAGCGCCTCGGAAAACCGCAGGACGTTGGCGCGGGCAGTCACCAGCCGGCCACGCCAGTACTTCAGGAATTTTCCGGTCGGCATCGGCGACAGGTTGCGGAACTGCGACGGCCGCCCTAGTTCGGGCAGCGTCGGCATGGCGATCGGCGCTGCGCCGACTGGGTAGTCTCCGGCCAGCAGCAGCTCACCGCCGTTCGCACGGGTCAGGTAGAGCCGCGCACCCGTCACGCTCGCGTCAAGGCACATGGGCAGCGTAATCTCCAGCCCGCCGCTGTCGTCCACGTCAGCGAACGCGATGGCTGAGGGAGCCGATTCCAGTTGCCCGCGCAACCACGCGACGGCCGCGCCGTAGGTGCCCTTGCTGAGCGCACCCTGCCCGGCCAGGACCAGCGGCGCCGCCGGCGTCTCCAGCGCCATCCGCTCGGCGCGCTGGCCGTTGAAGGCGAAGATGCCCGCGGGGCCGGCGACGCACACCAGGTTGTTCAGCACCTCATGCGACACATCGCCGTCGCCGACTCGCGCCAGTGGTTCCAAGGACCAATCGCCGGTGTTCAGCCTGCCCCACTGGTCTCCCAGCGCGCCAAAGGCGTCGCCATGCAGCGGGCTTTGCCAGATAGCACGAAACGGCTGGTCGGAAACTCGGCGCGTGCTAGGGCGGAGGCTCGCCTTGCCGGCAGGCGTCAGGTCCACGTTCAGCGCATCGCGCAGATACAGCTTCGGATTGTCGCCGCCCTGCTTCAGCGCCGCGTCTTCGGCCACAGTGTTGATTCCCGCAAGCGGCATCAGGGAAGTTCCGGCCATCAGAAGGCTCCTTTGCGGTATTGGTCGGCGTCGCCATCCGGCCGGATGTAGTGGACGCCTGGCCGCACATTGGGCACCGCGGCGCCCAGCGCGTCCACACCTACAGGCGTGATTGCACGCACCGGCGGGCCCGGCGGCACAAAGGCGTTGCGCACGCGGAGCCGATCGGCGAAGCGCGCCGGATCGTACTCCATGCTGAACGTCTCGAAACCCACTGCCTCCAGGCCGCGCACGCGCAGCGACACCCAGGTTGTACCGAACTGCGTTGCGTAGATCCCCGCCGGAATGGTCGGCATCGGCGGGCCGACGTGCAACGTTTGCCACTGGTACGGCGAGTCGCCGCGGGAACTGCCCATCGCCAGCGCGTTGATGCCCGCCAACTGGTATGTGCGATGCAGTGGCGACACCCAGTTTGTGGACGCAAACGTCATCGATGCAATGCCCGCGGGCACGACGGTCTGCGGCCCGGTGTACGGGGCCCGCGCCACGGTCGGCCTGCCAGTGACCATTGAGTCGGCGCCACCGAACTGGGTAAGGGTCTGCCGGCCGTCCCCGACGTTCACCCAGCCCATGCGATACGCCTGCAGCCCTTCCGGCGCGACATATCGGCGCTTCAGGTAGACGCTCTGGACGCCGAAAATGGCCATGCTGCCTGCTGTCGTGGGCTGCAAGATCCCCCGATAGGTACTGATCCGCGCCGTGCCGAAGCGCTCGCCCGGCGGGTAGACCGTCGTTTCTCCCACATAGTGCAAGTTGGCCACCGGATGGTTTGCCTTGGCCTGCGCCGGTGCTTCCTTCACCGCCCAGATAGTCAGTGGGCTCATGATGGGTCGGCCCGGATCGTACACCTGCGCGTCATCCCACGCCGGCACGGTAATGCCCCGGTTCTTTAGACCCACCGTCGGCGTGCCGTACCCGTCCACCTTGATGCCCGCGTCCACGTTGACGCCCATGATGCGCACCGTCGGCTTGCCTGTGTCAGGCGGAATGACACCGATCGTGTAGAGCACGTACTGGTTCAGGCCCGGCGTACCGAATAGGCTCTCCGAACTCACCAACGTGTCCACCTCGATGGTCTGCGGCGTGTTCGGCGGCGCGCCGGTCTTCGTAACCACCAGCTTGTCGCCCAGCTTCACCAAGTTCGTGCCTGGCACGGTGATGGTCTGCTTCGTGTCGGCAATCTTCGCCTGGCCGAACAACTGCATGCTGGTTCCGTCGACCTTCACCGGCCGCCGCTGCAGGCGCACAAACGCGGTGCCGAACTCTTCGGAATTCCAGCCGTAGCCGCGCAACTCGGGCGTCACGTTGTATGCGCGCGGCTCGCCGACTAGGTCGCGATGCACCCACTTCGGCTCGATCTTGTTGAAGTGCATGGACAGCGCGGCCAGGCCGACGCCGAGCATGTCGGTGCCCTGCGGCTCCAGGTACCGCGTGTAGAGCTTCACCTCAGGCAGCCTCACGTCCGGCGGCGCGATGCTGTACCACGGCTCGATGGCCAGCGTGCGAATGGCGAAGTCGATGAACGCGGTGCCGATCGTGGCCGAATCGAAGTTGCCGATTCGGTCGAAGTACCGGCGATTGTTCTCCAGCGCGGCCGTGCCAAAAGGTGCCGTGGCTGCCCCGGGCGGCGCCAGCACCTTCGCGGCATTGAAAACGGCGTGCCACGTCGAGATCAGCGGCGGTTCCACTCCGCCGATCGGCAGCCGGCGCACGCCGTAGGCCACCATGCCAGCCTTATCGGTACCCGCGTAGCCCGGCGGGTTCATGCCGGCTGGCTGGATCACGCGGGCATTGTTGTCGATCTGCGTGTAGCCCCATGCCGGCGGCGTCACGCCGAAGGCGCCCACTACGCGGTTCCGGTTCTCGATCAGCGTCCATTGCGACCAGGGCGGCGGGTTCAGCGCGCTGTCTGGGTCGTACACCATGGTGACGTACTGCCGCAGGTTCCAGACGCTGGCGCGGCCCCAGCGGAATTCCTCCTGCCCGGTGGACTGGAAGCCCTTCGGGGCCGCGTATGTCAGGCGGTTCTTGATCTCCTGCTGGCCCCACTGCTCGCGGAAGCCCAGCGGGGTCACGGTCTGCGATTCCGGGATGATCCGCGTACCGAATGCCAGACCGTCGATGCCCTGCGGCACAAGGTAGCGTGTGCCGCCCACCAGCGGAATCGCAACCGCCGCCGTGTCGCGGCCGGCTGTCTCGATGATGCGCGGCGACATGCTGACCCATGCCGTCCCCAGCGCGGGCGGCGCAATGCTGGGCACCAGCACGGTTTGCTTGCCGTGGCTCACGCGCGCCGCACCATATCCGGTGGCAACGAAGCCGGTCTGCAGCAGATAGCGCGAGAACAGGACCACCGACGGCGTGCCGTACGCAGCGGTGCCGATGTTTCCCGCGGCCACATAACGGTTCCGGTTGGCCACCGACAAGGTATTCGCCACAGCCAGGCTGTCGAAACCCGTCAGCGCGATCGGGCGGTGCTGCAGTTGCGCGGTCAGCGCGCCGATGCTGAGCAGGTTGACACCTGACGGCGATAGCCTGCGCGTGGCCGCACTGACCGCCTGCGCACCAAGGGCCAAGCTGTTGATGCCACTGGGCAGCAGCGCGCGGGCAGCATTCGCGACGGCCGGCGCTGGCACGGCATCCGGTGCGAGGCCGGCGGGAATCGCGTACTGCGTCCGGTTGTAGAGCCCGACACCCCCGATCGCGCCATCCACCCATCCCGTCAGCGCAACAATCTTCGCTTCGATGGGCAGCGTCCAGGCGCCGTCCAACGTGTTGCGCGGCGGCGTGTAATTGCCCTTGCCCACCCACGAAGCCGTGATGGTCCACTGCGGTGGCGCGTACTGGTAGCTGAAGAGCGCATAGACCGCCGTGCCCATGGCCAGCGGATCGATACCCGCGGGCCGGACGAACTGCGTGCCGAAAGCCGTTGTCGCGCCGAAGTCGGAAGCGTCATAGCCGTTTGGCGAGATGTAGCCAAGGGCGTTATCGAAGGTGACGTTCAGCGTGCCAGTCGGCCGCGTGTAGCGCTGCGCACCGTCCCACGCGCCATTGATCCGATACTGAGGCGGCCGATAGTTGAACCGGCTCGTGAGTGCCCAGGTAGGACCGAACGCAGACGCATCGAGCCCGGCAGGCCTGGCGACCTGCTGCGGCACCAACGCGGCGACACCGGGCACCAGTGAAGACCAGCCAACGGGTGTAATGGTCTGCTGTGAGCCTGCCCAGGACGCGTGAAGCCGGGTGACCGGGCCGCGATAGGCGTTCTTGCCCGACCAGGATGGGCTCAGCGTCCCCGCCGGCGCCACGTAGTCGGCCATGCGTTACCCGCTCACTGCCTGTGGCTCTGCCCTTGCGAAGAACAGGTCGTTCAGCAGCTCTCCGTCCGCCGTCATGAACTGGATGTCGTACGGTCCTGCGTCGTACACCTTCAGCGTGTAGTTGCCTGTGGTCGCATCCGACGTCGTTTGCGCCAGAAGCTCGCCAGTAGTCCGGCTATAAGCACGTACCACCCGCGCAGCAGGCGCGTTGTTGATGTTACGCACGGTCCCAGTGAGCGTATGCACATCGGTTAGGACGATACCCGCGACATTGTATGGATTGTTGCTATTGCCTAAGAGCAGATTCCGCAAGATCGGCGGAGTATTGGGATATGCCGTGCCCGTCGAGATTTTGTATAGGGTAACCGTGCGCGACGGGCTGGCGTTCCCCGTGTAATGGATAGCGTAAAGCGTGTCGGCATCCGGGTCGGGGTCCACAGCGATGTGGTTGACATAGGAAATATCCGGACTTAGGCCAGCCCAGCGGGTCAGCGCACTGGTGCCCGTGTCGAATGTGGCAAGCCAGCCCGAAGTTGTCACGCAGAAGAGAATGCGGTTGTCACCCGCCAAAGGAGACCGCAAGGCGCGTGTGCCCACGGAGCCAGAGTTGATACCGTATCCGGCTGAGGTCAGCGCCTGATCACGACTACCCGTCGCGGGGTTGTAGACGTTGACGAAAGGGGAACTGGTAGTGAATACCACCAGCTTGCTACTGTCCTTAGAGAAGCAGCAGGCATATGGGGTATTGATCGTTGCTGTCGCCGCGTTGACTATGGACCAGTCCGACGTGTTGTAAATGCGAACGTACGGCGTGGTCCCATGCGTTACCGCCAGCTTGGTTCCATCCGGTGAAAAGTCCATCGCATAGACTGTCCCCAAGCCCGTCGTGTTCAGAGTCTTGAGCGTGTGCGTTGCGCGATCGAATACATAGAGGAACGGCGACGAACCGCCAAATGCGTACAGCGTCGAGCTGATCGCGCAGCATATGACACCACCAGCGAAACTGGCCGTTGGAACGAAAGACGATCCAAGGTTTGCCGGGTCCGCGTAGTAGCGCATGTTGTTGGTAGTCACGTTGGCGCCGGCAACGGCTGCACTTCCATCCGGGGCAACCGCAAACGAATTCCCATTTGCAGAGACGTTGTATTCCGGATTGACATCCAACTTCGCGAGCGGGTCGAGACCTTGTCGTAGCATCAAAATCCGCCCGGCGATTACCTCGCTCTGGAAAATTCCGACCAGTCGTTTAGGCATCAGCCAGTTCCCCAAGCGACGTTTCTCCGGGCCACATTCCTTTCTCCTTGTGCCACTGGCTGTAGGTGTCAAACAGCCCCTGCTCTCCCAGCTTCGCGATCTGCTCCGCCATGAAAGGGCGCATCGCATCGGCGACGTTGGCCAACGGCCGCCCGCTGCTCTCCGAGACGAACATTTCGAACGCCGGCAGGCCGCAAATACGGCCCCACGGGATCGGCGTCGCGGGCGCGGTCTCCTGCTTACGCGGTTCGATGCCGCTGACACCGACGATGATGGGTAGTGGCTTCATGCTCTCGGACATGGCATGCACTCCTGCGCAGGGCGCCGTTAGACGCGGAAGATTTTGTTGGTGCCGTTGTCCCAAGTGACGATGATGTCGCCACCGTTCGGCGTGATTGGCAGACCCGTGGCCGTGTCGATGTAAGCAATGAGCGGGCTGGTCGACTCGGTACCGGAATCCTTGTAGATCACGATCGCTTCGATACTCGCGCCCGACACGCTCGTGAACGTGATATCGGCACCGTCCGCCGCGCCACCGGTGGTCGTCTTGGAAGTGACCGTGACCGGGCCGGCGATACGCGCCGACGTCGGGATGTCCGACAGGTACTGGTGGACCGCCGTCTGCGGCGTATAGGCGCCGGTGTCGACCAGGTACACCTTGATGGTGTCGGTCAGCCAGTTAAGCTGACCCTCCAGGAAGCGCTGGCGGGCGTAGTCATACAGGGTGTTTGCCATAGGTGGGCTCCATATCAGGTTGGAGCGCACTCATGCGCGCTTCGCCGGCGGCTTCCCGCCTTGCTTTGGGGGTAACGATTGGGGTGTGCTCGTCGGCAACGATCATCAGCCGCGCGAGTTGGCCGGATTTCCTCTCCAGCCGCACGGTGGCCGTGCCGATGGTCAGCACCTCACCGATTTTCAGGTCAACGGCCAGCTTTGTCATGGCCAGAACGCCTCTACGTGATGCGGCACATCCTCCCGCGTGATGCGCCGCAGGTCCGAATCGGGACGGAAGCCGAAGTAGGCAGTGAATGCCGCCTCCGCCTCCCCCGCACGCCGTGCATCGAAGGCCTCCATATCGGGAATGCTGAAGCCGCGATGCAGTGGCCAATAAACCAGATGCGGGTGGTGCGCCGGCCCGATCTCCGGTTCATCCTGGTCCTTCTTCTGCAGGTCCATGGCCACCAGCGGCAGCCGGTACCCCTCAAGGACCAGCTTGCCCGGCGCCGACGGCATCGGCACCAGGCGCAGGCCCTTGTCCGACTGGACGGCGTACTGCGGATAGCCGCGGCACGTGCGCCATTCGCGGATGCTGGCATCCAGCCACTCGGTCGACACCAAGCGAAGCGTGCGCGGCCGGTATGCGCCAGCGTCAAGGAAGCCAACGTACGTCAGTTCGAACAGCGCTTCGTGCAGGGGATAGGCCGACCGTTCCGCCTCCACCGCAATCTGGCAAACGGCGGCATCCTCGCTCTCGTGGATGAGGCGGCCGCGCACCGCGGCTTCCGCCACGGCGTCGTTCAGCCAGGCGGTGATGTCCGCGTCCGACCAGAAGTACGGCGCGACGTTGTCGTTCCCGTCAACGCGCACGCGGCGGATCAGTTCGGCCAGCTTCATACCACCCCGAACTGGTCAACGAAGCCCTTCACCTGCGCGCGCAGGACATCCTTCGTCGCGTTCTTGGGCAAGTCCTGCCGGTAGTTCACCTTGGCGAACTCGACCAGGCCGGCCTTGTCCATACGGTCGATCTGGTCGTACATGTCCTGGATCTGGTTTAGATCGCGCTCTTGCCGTTGCTGCTGCTTCTTGCCCTGCTCCAGCAACTTCGCGGTGTCGGCGTCCGTACCGATGGCGTCGGTGCCCATCGCCAGAACCGCCTCGACATCGGCGCGCTCGAACAGGTCGGCATGCCGGAGCAGCTTGCGGGCGATAGCCTCCGGCAGTGCGCGGACCTGGTCCGTGACGAAGACCAGACCGGTGCCGTACATGCGGTCGCTCCAATCGGGCCGGCGGCCGATGTACTTCACACCCACGCCGATGCCCAGCGCAACAGCGGCAAATTCGCCAGTCGGTACGGCACGCTCCACCGGCGGCGGCAGGTTGGCGCGGAATGCCTCGACGGCGTCGTCGGCATCCGGGATGTCTTTCAGCACCAGCACGAGTCGATGCACCAGCGCGTCTTTGGTGCGCTGCTCCGGCGACAGGTCGGCGTAGGGCACCAGCAGCGGACTCTGCTTCCTTTCCGCGTCATGGGCTTCCGCCAAGGCCCAGCCTTCGGCGATGCGCGCTTCGCGCCACTGCTCGTGCTGCTGCTCCGGGGTGACATCGGGGTTGTCGATGGCGAACTGCACGGCGCCCACCACCTTCTCGCGGTACGCGTCGTCGGCGCCGTCCCACTCGACCACCGCGGCACCGGCCAGGGCGGACATTGCGGCGTTCAGCGCGGCGTGAATCACGCTGCCAATGATGATGACTTTCATATAGGTGTCCTACTCCTGCGTGACGGGGCGGGCGGCACTGGGCCGCCCGCGCCAATGGCGCCCGCTATCAGCGGTTGCCGGACAGTTCGCCGGTGACCAGCACCTTGATGTCGCTGGCCTTGGCGTTGGCCGCCACGGCGGTGGTCAAGATCAGGCGCGCCGGCTTCGGCAGCGACACCAGCTTGGCGCCGGTGGCACGCTTGCGGCCCGTCGCGGCCAGGTCGATGCCCGCGCCGAAGTAGGCAGCGTCCTGCGGCACGGTCGCGTCGTCCACGCCGTCCTCGTACTTGAAGCCCAGCGAGCCGGTGATGGTCGCGGTCATGCCCGTGGACACGAAGACCGACGCGTCTTCCAGGCGCATGCCTTCAGGCAGCGGGCCCAGGTCGACAACGTCGCCGGCGGCGAGTGCGCCGGCAGCATTGGCGTTCTGGACGATGCCGGCCGCGTTGGTCAGCATGGCAAACGCCAGCGACGTGAGGTTGCCGAAGGGCGAGAAGCCGCCGAACTGGCGGTTCTGATACTGATTGATGATCACGATAGCCATATGGCCTCCTGTGTGTCCTGTATCGAGAGGAAACGAGCCGGCGCGGGGCCGGCCCATCCGCTATCAGTTGCGGGCGCCGATGATCGGCACGGCGGTGTCAACCACCGTCACGCCGTAATCGGTGATTTCCTTGCCCATGCCGGTGTCGACTTCGAAGCGGACCTTCGACACGCCGCGAATCGCGCCGATCAGCAGTTCCACCTTGTCGCCGTGGTCCAGTTCCTTCTCCGACCAGAAGAATGGGATGCCCGACTTGTCGGAACTGGCCAGCGCTTCTGCGATCGCCTGGCCACCGAGAATCACCGAGCGGTCGACGGCGAACTGCGTGCCGAAGCTGGCCGGCACCGTCGCGGTCGATTCGTTCTCGCTGCTCGCGCTACCGCAGTAGCGGATGACGTCGCCCGCATAGAAGCGGATCGCGCGCGGCATCTTGATGAGCAGGAAGCCATTCCACAGGCCGGCTTCGCCCAGGAACAGCGGATGCTGTCCGGCTTGGCTGGCGCGCGCCATTGCCGACGCCTGCAGTTGGCGGAAGGCCGGATCGGCGGCGAACTTGTTGTACTGCGCCGGCGACATCATCCACACGCGCAGCGGCGAGTCGGTCGCGGCCTTGTCGCCATCGAACTGCACAATCGGGGGCGGCAGCGGGATCTGATCGAGCACCGTGCGCATCGAATCCACCGTGTCCATCTTGAAGATGTCGGTGGACTGGATGTCGACTTCGCCGCCGTTCACCTTGAAGCCGGTCACCGCATCGCCGTCGGCGATGAAGTGGCGGTTCTTCGACGGGGCCAGCACGGGGTTCACCATGATTTCGCCGAAGTCGGCATCGGCTTCGGTCGGCACCACCCATTCGATGTTGTTGTGGAAGCCGCGGGCGCCGGCCATATGCACGAGCAGCGACTGATCGACGTAGCGATCCATCAGGTTCTGCGCGGCGGGGCGGCCAAGCTGGCGGAATTCCACGGGCGTGCGGATCGACGTCATGGCGTCGCCCAGATCCAGCGGGAAGCGGGCCTGGTTCACGCGCAGCTTGTCTTCCGTGATGCTGAGGCCCGTACCGCGGCCTTCGGCATAGCGGCTGCCCATGATGGGCTTCGCACCGATCGGGTTCAGCAGGTGGAAAGTCACCTCATCGCCCTTGCCCTTCGACAGATCCTGGCAGCGCACAATGGGCATGTGCTGCGTGGTCTGCTTGCGCAGCGTCGCTTCCGCGCCGGCGATGCCAGCAGGCATCTTGCCGGTCAGGCGGTTCAGCGTGCTGTTGCGCTGCATGTGGGTGGCGAACAGGCCGACGGCCTGTTGCACCATGTTGGTCTTGTCGCCATACGCGGCGTGCGTCTTTCCAGTCATAGAGCCCCCTTATCGGATCACAGCGTGTTGAGGAACCGTTCGATTTGCTCCGGGGTCATGTTCCCGGCGCCCATCGCATCGAGCAGTTCGCGTCCGTTCATGTCGGCCATTTGTTCGTCCCGCGACAGACCGGCCGGGCGCCCACCAGGAAGATCGGTGAGGCTGGCCGGAACCCTCGACGGGGCGGTGGCAATAGCCGCTTGGGCCGCCGCCTTCACGGCATCGGGGTTCACCTGTTCGGTGCCCGCGGCCGCGCCTGCGCCGGCGCCCTGAGTCGTGCCAGTTGCCTGTTTGAAGGCGCTGAACAGTTCGATGACCTGTTGCGTGGTGCCCTTCTGCAGCACCGCGTTGTAGCCATCGCGGACGAAAGACGGTTGCGTGTTGATCCAGTCGCCCAGTTCCTTGCTTTCGGCAAGGGAGTCGGCATCCGGATGCGCTTTGTAGATGGCTGCGTAGTGGCTGTCGGTCGCTTCCGTCGCGTGCTTCTGCTGGATAGGTGCCAGCTTCTGCGCCACGATGGCGTCAACCTGAGCTGCCACTTTCGCGTCGACAAGCGTCTGAATGCCCTTGGCCAGATCCTCTTCGCTGAAATCACCGAAGATGCCCGGATCGATGCCCTGGTCGATGGCTGCTTGCGCTGCCGCCACCTGAGCGTCGGTCTGAGTGGGCGCCTGGCCAGCATCTGCGCGTGCCTTGGCCTGTGCCTGCAACTCGGCAAGCTCAGTCCGCGCGGCTTCCGCTTGGGCCTTCCAATGCTTCTCGCCTTCTCGCGCCTCCACCAGCTTTTCGTAGCCGATGGTGTGCTTTCCGTCCTTCGCCAGAATCACGGCGTTGGCGGCGGTCAACTCGCCTTCGGCGGCGGCCGGCGTTGCTGCCGGTGCTGCTGCGGGCGTGCTGGCGGCTGGTGCTGCCGTGGCACTGGTGTTCGCGCCGGTCGTGCCGGCATCGCTTGGGGTCATACTTGCCGCCGTTGCAGTGGCGGCGCCGGGCTGCGCTGCCAGTTCCGACGACATGGCGCCGGTATCGCCCTGCCCGCTCATCTCCAAGAGTTGAGCGGCCTGCGTGGGGTTGAGGTCGCCGTTCAGCGACTGGATAAACTCGTTTTGTTGGTCGGTAGTGGTCATGCCTGTGTCCCGCCACATATCGCCGTGGCCGCAGGGGTCGTCAGCAATGCGGATTCCTCCGCCCTTCGCCTGCGCACACATGCGCGTTGGCTTGGCCGGAGTGTGCGAACGGCACGCTTAAACAGAAAGCCCTACAGGGGTGACCTGTAGGGCCTTGGAGGGGTGGACTTACTGCGCAGCGGCTAGCCGCCGCTTGAAGGTTGGTTGGATCCCGACGGGCGATTATCGAAATCGAGCAGATCTCGATCGGAAATCTTCACTTCGTCAGTGGTAGTGGTCCGGCCAAGATGGCAACAGAACTTTCTTCAAAAGGCGCCGCCCGACATGACTACCCTTCAGATGCCCCGCATAGTTCAAGTCGTCATCTCTGGTCCAATCAACGAAAGATGGCACGCGACGCCCATGAGGGATGACGGTACCGCCGGCAACGGGATCGCCTTCCACACGCTGGATGCCGCCCGCCAGTTCGCCGAATCGAATTTCCCACGCGTCCCGGTTCGCGTTTCTAAAAGAAAACCGGAAGTCCCGCGCAAGTGCCGTCGCATCCTCCTTTATCGGGTCAGAGAACAACACTGAGGCATTTTGTAGCTCACCTCTCACCGGGAAGGTTGTCATCCGTGCGCGGCGTCTCGATGCCGTGTTGGCCGGTCGGCGCATCCCCTGGCACCGGCGGGAACGTCGGACTGGAGTTCCGATGCACCGGTACGGTGGCGCCGGCCACCTCCGCCTGCACAGCACCGGCCGAGCCTTGGCCCTGGACGTACGGCGACTTGATGTTCATGGCTGCCGTCTCAGTGGCCACCGGGAAATTCGGGTCGTCGCCCATCGGGTTGGGCCGCTGGTAGCCGGCGCCCTGCATCACGGCATCTGCGATCGGAGCAATCATCGGCATCTGCGCGATCTGCGCGCCAGCCTGCATCGCACTGAAAGCGGCCTGCACCCCGATCTGCACGGACTGGGCGTCGATCTGCTTAATTTCGCTGTCCGCCTTGCGCTCCTTCAGGTCCAGTTCGCGCATCTTGATGTCGGTGCCCGCCTTGGCCAGGGCGTCGGCCACGGCCTTCTTGATGGCCTCGGCTTGCTGCTCGGGCGTAGCCTGCATCTGCACGTTGCGGATCGCTTCCACCACGTCGCGCTTGAATGGCACGTCCATGAGGCTGACCAGGAATGGCAGCACGGCGGCCTGATACTCCGGCGGCATGCTCTTGACCGCCTCGGACATCGCGTTAAGCTGCTGGCCACGGTAGCTGTTGGTGCTCGGGACGTCGTCCACCGCCACCTTCAGGCGAGTCCGCTGCAGGTCGTTCGACAGGTACGCAATGCCGGTGTCCGGATCGACTTCCGGCGCGTTGATCACCACAGTGCGATCGGCCTTGACCGCGTCGCCCTCGATAATGACCTCGTGCCGCGCCGTGCCCATGTCGGCAATGATCAGCGACAGCAGCAACTCGCCGACCAGCGTGCGGCCGCCGCGGAAGTTGTCCATTGGAATCGACAGGCTCTGGTTCGACTGTTCGACCTGCGTCTGCTCCTGCACGCCAGACTTGGCTGTGCCCTGCCGCCCCACGAACCCGCTGGTGATGCTCGACACACGCTCAATGGTCTGGCGGTTGTCCTGGAGCATCTGGAAATGCTGCTGCGTAAGCTGGTAATCGCGCTTGACCTCGAACTTGGCGCCCTGCTGGGCCATGTGCGCGGCGTCCAGCACGATGTCCGCATCCGGCCGCGCCACCTGGCGGCGCAACTGCGCGTCGGTCATGGCCACCGCGCCTTTGGTGCGCTCAATACGGGTGACGCTCATGCCCCAACGCAGCTTGCTGTTGCCGCTGTTCAGGCTGTCCTGAGCGTACTTCATGCCGCGGACGAAACCATATGGCACGCCAGTGTTGTCTTCGCGGAACCCGAAGAACGGGACGTACGGGAAATGGCGGTGGCTGTACGGCGACGGACCGTCATGCAGTTGATGCGGGCCCAGCCAGTAGGCGCGACGCACGCGGGTGACAGTCGCGTGCTCCACCTGCGCTAGACCGCGCGCCACGGCGACGTTATGCGACAGGTTGTTGTGGTCGAACTCCACCACACGGCCGTCTGGCGTGCGGATGATGGGCACGCGCGCCCAGCGCCGGTACCAGATTTCCGAAACGCATAGTTCCTTGCTGGTCGGGTTGAACCAGCGATCTTCCTGCATGGTCCACGCCCGCCCCTCGTTCCACGCGTTGGCCAGGCCGGTGCTGATACCGCCGTCCATGCTCAGCGTGCGATCTGCCCACCACAGCGGGCCGTGGGTGCCGCAAGCCATGATCATCTCGGCATGGTCCGGGAACACCAGTGCGATACGCTCCTTGGTCAGCCAGCGCTGCCGGCGCAGCCACCTTGCCGCCTCCCAGTCGTCGCCGCACTTCATGTCCCAATGGATCTCGTTCCGGTGGATTGGGGTGCAGCGGTACGGGTACTTGAACGGGTCCGACTCTTTGCCCACCTCCACCCAGCCGATGCCACAACCGATCTGGGGGCGAAACGCCTTGCTGCACGCGCTGTCGGCCTTCGACTGGCGTTCGGCCTCATTCAGCCTGAAATTCAGGGCGTCGGCCACGTCCTGCCCGCCTGGCTGGCCGTTAGGCGTGACGCGCCAATCGCTGCGAATGGTCGCCTCGTAGCCCTGGATCGACAGCAGGGCTGGCCCGATCAAGTCTTCCACCGCAGGAGGAATGCCCAGTTCGGCCATCTTGCGCAGCAATTCGCCGTCAAGCTGGTTGCCGTCTGCGTAATCCATCTCCTTGTCGGCGGTGCCGCGCCACCGCGGCTGCTCGTCAATCTCGCGGTAGATTTCCTGGTACTCGAACTGCGACAGCGGTTCAGTGCCGGCCGGAATGCTGTTGGTGTCTTGCATGATGGATGTCCTCATAGGCGCCAGTCAGGCGTCTCCGCCTCTACGTAGGTGTTGGATTTCGTCGTGGATTCGAGCAAGCCCAGTTCCTTGGCCTGTGCCCATTGGCGGAGCGCGTCGGCGCCTTCGCTGCAGCCGTTGCTCTTGTCTGGCTGGTCGATGAAGCGGTTATCCGCGCGACTGAACTTCTTCCGGTAGCCCTCGATGCGCGTGATGCCCTTAGCGCAGCTGGTCTCATCGAAGTACGCGCCCTTCAGGTGCTTGCGGGTCTGCTGCACGCCCGTGATCAGTTCGGTGATCCGCGGCACGATGATGAAAGACTCGCCGGGCAGCAGGTCTTCCAGCATCTCTTTTGTCGTGCGGTTGTAGTCGCTCAGGCGCTGGTGGTTGGCGTCGTGCGGCAGGAAATGACGACCGAACACGTAGCCGCGGTCGCGCAGTTCCTTGACGTAGTGCCGCAGATCCTCGTTGTGCGCCTCGTAGTAGTCGATGAACCGGTCGTCGCCGTGCAGCTCCTGGTGGAACCAGACCGCGCAGCCGTCGCTACGACCGATGTCCCAGAACGTGTTGACCGGCAGGTCCAGCCGCGGCACGCGCGTGATGCCGCCCCGTTTGCGCAGCGCGATCATGTCCTTGGCGTAGTAGTTGCCTTCGGTGCTGATCTGGAATGCCTCAGCCGGGAAGCTGGGGTATTCCTGCCACATGCGCTCTTCCTTGCCCTTGAAGTCGGCGCGCTTCGTGGCCACGTACCAGGCCCGCTGGTCCGGATCGATGGTGATGGCCTGGCCCATGTCGGCCAACACCTTGGCCTCGACCATGTCGAAGTACTCGTGCTCTTCGCGGGTGATCGCGACGGTGCGAGCGTCCAGGCGGTACTTCGGCTCCTGCCACCACGCATAGAAGTGGAAGCGGTAATCCTTCGGCGTCAGCACCTTGCGGCTGGCGTGATTCCTCTCGGCCGTCTCGACCATGTCGAAGAATTCGCCCTCGCGACCCTCGGCGGTCGATTCGATCACCAGGATGCCGTTCGTGGGCACCGACGGGATGGAGCCCGTCATGACTTCCTGTGCCTTGTCCGGGTACTTCGCGCAAATCTTCCCGAATTCGGAGACGTGCAGGCGGTGGATCGTGCCGGAGCGCATGGACACGGCGACGCGGATGCTGCTGTTGTTGTGGGCAAACAGCAGCTCCGACTGGGAGTCACGCGCCAGGGGGAAGCGCTCGCGAATCTCTTCAGGCAGGTTGCGGTAGGCGAACTGCACCTTGTCGCGGAAGATCGCCACCGCGGCCTGCAAGTCCTGCGCGATGATGCCGCAGCGCTGGTCGGCGTTGAAAAGGGCGTGATCCAGCCACAGGATGCAGATCAGGGTCGTGAAGCCAAGCTGCCGCGCCTTCAGGATCAGGTTGCGGTGCCACAGGCGCTTGATGAAGCGCCGCTGCGCGCGATTGGGCTTGAACGGCAGAACGAACGACTCGCCCTCGATCACCTGCCCGTCCGGGCCGACTTCGTCGTCGCCCTTGATCATGATCTTGTACAGGCATCCGGAGAACAGGCGCCACTCCGGGTCCGCAAGGCAGCGCGCCAGTTCTGCCGCGTCCGTGGGGAGCGGCAGAAGCGGCGTATCGTGCGTCACGGTGCCGGACATGATCAATCCTCGCCATCGGCGGGCACGTTGGCCACCGGTCCAAACGCGCTCGGCCGGCTACCGACGTGCTCGGGATCGTTCGCCACGGGCGAGATGGCGTTACCGTTGCCCTTGGCAATGGTGTGCAGCAGCGACGTAAGCGGATCGGTCTTCTGTTCGTTGTCCTTCTCGTACAGCCCAAGGTGCTTAAACAGCTTCTCCATCGCCGCATCCTTGGAGTGAAACTGAATCTCGATGCCGAACTTGGTCTGCTTGACGCCCGCGAACAGGGATAGCGCGCTGGGAGACAGGTTGCGGGTGTCCATCAGCACGACGCGGGCAATGCCGCGGCCGGCGCATTCCGGGCAGTCCGGGTGCGGCTGGCTGTTCGGGCTGAAGCCGATGCCGCCGGCCTCATCGAAGAACTCAGGCTTGTCCCGGGCCTCAGCCGCCTCCCATTCCTCATAGGCGCGGTCACGCTCGGCCCGGGTGCGCTGGAACTGGTGTCCCTCGCCGTGGCAGTAGCGGCAGCAGCCGATGTGAAGCTGCGTCAGTTCCCGGGCGTCGGCCGTGACCTGGTTCCAGGCTTCACGCAGCACGCGGTCGGCGGTGATCTCGGTGCGCTGCTGCTGGCGCTTCCGGGCTTCCGCGATTTCCGACTGGATGACAGGTTTTGACAGGTTCTCGGCGCCCTGCTGTCTGGCAGTCTTGGCGCTGTAGCCGGCACGAATCGCTGCCTGGGTGGCGTTGTTGTCCACCAGGTATTCGTCAACGAATCGCTGCTGCTTGGGGGTAAGGGTTTCCACTGCCGACTCATGAGCGTGGTCAGTGGCCGGGCGAGCAGAAGCCTTGGCAGCGCGTGGCTTGGCTGCCTTGGGCTTCTTCGCATTGGGTGTGGCGCGCTTGGGCGCCTTGGGTACGCTGGCCATAGGCGGCCAGTCTTGGGATACAGGGCGGGAGCGTCCAGCCCTATAGGGGTATGGCCGAAGTCGGGCAGCCATTCCCTCGGCGACATTGTCCTAGAACTGATCTCGTACGACCTGGCCAATCGCGATTCGACACAACTTTTACTAGTATCTGGTCGATTGTCGACGGCAGACTACTGAATGCAATTGGTGCGTCGTGCGGTAATGTACGGTATGAGCACGTCCTTCCCGTGCCGGCAGAGCTGGCGGCCTGGATGCACGCACGATGGGTGCTGTGGCGGGAAATATCAGATACCTGATAGTCAAGACGCTGGCATCGACGGCCGTGCTCAGAGAGAACTGTCTGCGGCGAGCTTAGTATGACTCGCGATCCTGGATTTAGGAGTAAGTCTTAGACTCCTAAACACGCTGTATAGCGACTTGCTCAGCTCACTCGCATGTCAGCCGTATGCGTTACTTCCCCTCATCTGGCACGTTGTACAGCTCGCGCAGCCGGGTGGCGAACGGTCGGATAGCCTCCAGGCACGCGGCACTGTTGCCGCCTTCCATGGTTGACAGACTCCAGTTACACCCCCCGGCATCTACGGCATGCCAGCACACGTCACCAAAGCAAGCGCCGTCGCATTCAGAGAATTTTTCCTGCTCCGCACGAAGCATGGCGCGCAATTCAGCCTTGTTCTTGATCTGTCTCGACATGATGTTTCCGTACTCCTCAAACAGAGCCTATGGCATGGCCCGTGACACTACCTCGTCTTAACGAAGGTGGATATTCCGTCGATCGCGTCCCGCGCCGATGACAAGGCCAGTGCTATAGCAGCATGCGGCCCGCTGGCGAAATGCTGGACCATGGAGGGAAGCAGTCTGCGGGAACCCAGGCCTGTACTGACTGGTGTAATGGTTACGGTCGCGAGAAAGCGGGACTGAACCAGGTCGCCATCGGGGACTGCACCGGGAGCGTGACCCACCTTCGCCGATACCCTGAATCCTTTGTAGATTGCATTGTTTTGATTCATATCTGTTCCTTTCATGACCAAGCATACGCAGATATGCCGGGATGTGTCTGATTTGCTTCTTGCGACAAGATAGCAACGTCATCGCGAGCGTTTGCCTCTCCGTAGACAAGCGCCGCATCGAAAGTAGTCGGTGCCTTCCATGAGATCACAGGAATGCACGCCAAAAAAGATCATCTCGGTGGGCCTGCATTACGGGCGAGTCATCGAGTACGTACTACATAGCTAAACACTCCGGCCAAGTGAGTGGAACCGAAGTCTTGCGCGGCTTCGATCAATACTTCGTACTCACCAATGACGGTCCGCCTTTGTATATGATCTCCCCTCTTTGCATACCTCTGGTCATTCATCCGGCCCAAGAATAAGGTCCACGGCAGCCCGCCCCGCTAGTTCCGCCACGAGGTAAGCCCAACGCCTAGAGTACGGCCCGCCAAAGACTTTGATTTTCTTGCCAATTGCTGCAACACCCGGCGGCCTCATTGGCCCCTCAACTTGGAACCAGACGTCGAACATGTCCTTGGACGCCAGACTGAGATCGACATGGATATCGAAACCCCGGTACTCTGTGACGCGATCCATCACAGAACTCCTCTGCAAACGGCAGCAACGAACGTAGAAACCACTTTGGAGTTGGAAAAAGCGTCTCTCCAACCGGTCTTCGACTCTCTATCGGTCCTGGAGAAGGATTGGCTTGTTTCGGCGCGGGATTGAGCGAACGAAAATCGTCGCGGGGCGTCGAGCATGAATTTCCAGGATTCCCCACCAGTGACTTCAGGAGTCATCGGTCCTAAGACGTGTCGAGGGGGCGGTCCCGAAAACGAGTGATGGACGAGCCAGAAGGGATAGCTTCCAAAGCGCTATAGCTACCAGTATAGGGAAGTAATGCGTATTGTCCTACTCACCTTACAAATTGGCCGGCGCCACAGATTTACAGTGCCACTAATGCGCACGCGACCTCGACCTCTCGCTGTACACTGAATTCGATAGGTAGAGCCCTTACCGCCGTCTCCGCCTCCACATCGCCATAAGGTGCAAAATGAACCGCCTTCGGTACTCCGTGAATCTGTCCTATGAGGTCCTGGACGCCACAGCAGACTTTCTCTTGATCGTCGAAGCCGCAAAGACTGCAAGACAGACCATTGTCTCCGAGCGTCTGGCACTCACGCCACCGATTGATGCCGCTCACCACACGGATTCACTCTGTAACCGCCTGCTCAGGATACACGCAGACAAGGGCCCATTGGCCGTCCGCTATGAGGCTGTCGTGGACATCGATCACCGTCTTGAGGACGTTATGTCGTTGACAGAGGTGCCGGTCGCCCGACTTCCTGTCGATGTACTTTCGTACCTGGCACCTAGCCGGTATTGCGAGTCCGACCGCATGATGGAGTTCGCCATGCGGGAGTTTGGCGGCATGCGCCCCGGTTATTCGCGCGTATGTGCGATTCGGGAGTGGGTGCGCAACCACGTACGCTTTCTCTCGCGATCCACCAATGAGCGCACCTCGGCAATCGATACGCTCGTTGAGCGCACCGGCGTATGTCGGGATTTTTCCCACCTGATGATCGCAATCTGCCGCGCGCTGAGTATTCCAGCTCGTATGTCCAGCAGCGTGGACTATGGCGCCGATCCTGCCTTGGGCGCGCCGGACTTTCACGCAGTGGTCGAGGTGTTTCTGTCCGGCGGGTGGTATCTGCTCGATCCTTCCGGGGTGTCCATTCCCACGGGCCTGCTGCGCATTGGCACCGGCCGGGATGCTGCCGACATTCCGTTTGCCGCCATATTCGGCAAGGTCGAGTCGAAGCGGCCCTTTATCGAAATACAGCCAATATCCAACCTGGCTGCCGGGATCGACCTGCCGCTCGCAACGACGAGCGCCATCTCCACCTGGTAACCGGCATTAGCGCGCTTCGCCTTTCATCCCCTCGATTTCCATGGCGGCATTCCAATCCTCGTATGCCGTAATCGGTTCCATGGCGTCGTCGACGAACGATGCCGCGCGTTCCGCCGCAGCCGACGGCCCCAAAAGAACAGCTTCCCTACCACCGTCCTCGGTCTTCGGAGGTAGCAACATGTCTTCGAGCATCCCGCGTAGTTCCGGGGTATCCCACGGCTTGCCCAGCCTCGTTTTTCTGTTCTGATAGTGGCGAACCTCCGAGTTCTGCTCGGGGGTAAGTGGCAGGCCTCGGAATGTAGGGCCTGTATCAGGATGGATCATGGTGCGCCTCCCTCATCGGTCGGCATTCGTTGAATGAAGACGTATCGCCCTGCGGGGATGTCGTGCCTTGCCGAGCACTTGCCCGGCTTACGACTTCCTCTTGGCAAGACCGTCGCCCCGAACCCGCGACTGAACCGTGCTTAATGGGGTTGCCGGTATGGAAGGTTTCTTGGGTTGTTTTGGCTTCTTCGCTTCACGGTTACCGCGTAGTTGGCTTTTTGCCATGGGAACTCCTGTTGCATTGCTTGCCGATCGGCAGCCTCAGCATACGCGCTTAATCTTCGGCACAGGGAATTATTCCGTCCTATCCATGGCTTCGTATGGTTCCAGGCCTGAAAGTCCCTGATGCCGGCATTGCGACTGAGCTTTCCGCCACGCACCCGAACGCCTCAGCGCGGATGCGAGCGATACGCAGTCTTGTCGCCCGTGGTTGGAGCAGGTGCGCGCCACCCAATTTTCCGATGCCACTGTATCCACCAACACCTCCGGTGCCACGCCTCTCACTGTCCTGCGGGGGAAAGCACACATCTGTCCAAACGCGTGTCAGCGGAGATCAAGTGCGCACAGCAGAGCATCCAAGGAACGGACTTCCATGCCTTCACCGGAGAAGAAGGCCACCGCCTTGCCGCTTAGTCAGCCCTCGGTTTGGCGCGGCCTTAGGACTCGCTGGGACAGCCCCGCCTAGTAATCCAATGAGTCACTGTCCGGAGTTATATGCAAAACGGTCGTCGGGTCGTGCAGACTGACTGTCTCGGACGGGTGAGGAACCGCCGATGAGGGGCCGACGGGGCAGCCCCTGCGGCACCGCCCACTTGCTCCCTAACCAAGCCTAGACGCCCTTCACACGGTGTCAGCAGCTTCAGTACCCAGGCAAGGTAAGCCCATCTGTGCCGGCCGCGGGCCGGGCGGGTTGCCGATCATCCCGAATACGCGGCTCAGTTGCCGGCGCATCTCCCGGACCTGCATGGACATCTCGTGGTTGGCGTACGCCGCCTCGTGCCCCTGCTGAATGGCAACGAACTGCTGCGCGGCGCCTGCCATGGCCTGGCCGACCATACGTGCCTCCCGCGGCGACAAAACCAGCTTCTGCTCGCCCACCTCCAGCACGGTTGTTCCATCAGGCAGGATGGATGTGTAGACGCTGCGGGCCGGCCGGTGCTGCTCGGCAGGCACGAATACCCCGCGCTGCACCCGGACGATGCGGCCATTGTTCTCCAGGTAGGCCAGCCGGTCGTCAATCTGCGTCTTCGTCAGGTTGGTGAGCCCCTTCTGGTTGGACAACGTCTCCCGGGTAACAATCTGCTCCTGAGCGTGCATGTCCTGGATGATCTCCAGCAGGATGTCAGCGCTGGACTTTTCGGTAGTGGCGATCTTCTTCATGGTCTTCCCTCAGTCTGCGGCGTTGATTCCGCTGTTTCGCGGACCCGTCATTCAAAAATTACCCCGTAGGCCGTGGCGGCATGGGCCTCGACCTCATTGATGTAGTGCGCCATCGCGCCGACTGTGATTTCCCCGCGGGCGATAGATGGTTCGGCCAGGATCACCCGCCCGTCCGTCAGCCGCATCTCCTTCGGCGGCAGGAACTGGTCCTTCAGGTGCTTGTGCCAGGCGCGTGGTGTGAAGCGCTGCCCGTCGACCACAGCCTGCGCGGCGATCGGCTCGATGACCGCCTTCCAGTAGAACTTGACCTGCTCGTCCAGTCGGTCTTCCCCGTCATCAGCGAGAATGACCCGCAAGGGGCGGCCGTCGCGTGCCATGGATGGGGCTGCCGCGCGCACGGTGGCCACCACCTCAGCCCAGTCCGGCCGGCCACGCAGCACGATCTGTCGGTAGCCCATCAGGCCTCAATCCCGGCGAAGCCCATGCGGCGCGTGCCCTCGCGCTTCAGCCGCACGACGTTGCCGGCGCGGATGCGGCGATCCGCCTCATAGATGGCCGTCGCGTGCTGGCGCTTCGTCACCAGTCCCAGTAGCTCTTCGTACAGGGCCATGGCCTCATTGATCTTCGGCAGATCACCGGCACCCAGCCGGAGAATGCCCAGCGCCTTGCAGCGCTCGCCCACGGCGATCATCGCGTTCTGCGCGGTGTAAATCACGGTCAGACCGACTTCGCGGTTGCCGGCCGTCTCGCTCAGCACCTGCGAGCAGTTCAGGGCGTTCACGATGGTGTGCCAATCGTCCTTGGTCGCCTCGCCGCGGGCCAGCGCCTGGACGGACCAGTGCGCGGCGCCCAGAATCGTCTCGCGGTCGCTCTGCGCCAGCGGCGCGTCGCTGTTGAACAGCAGCGCCGGGATGTTGGTGCGGACCATGCGCGGGCGGTATTGCTTGTCGCGCTTCTTCTTTGTGGCCATCAGATTTCCTCTTCGATCCAGGCATCGCTACCCTTCTCAGCCGGGTAGACGAACTTAAAAACGAACGGGTACATGGCGGCTGCCACCTTCATCTTGGCGCGTGCGTCATCGGTAATTGCTTCCTTCCTGGCCTTCACGTCGCGCATTTCCAGCACGCCCGTATCGGGCAAAACCGGGAAGTCGATCGTGATCGAAGTGTTCTTGGCCAGCATCAGCTTGATGCCTTCGAAGTTCCACCAGAGCACTGCGCCGGCCAGCCGTTGCTGGTCCAAATGCGTGGCATAGCGGGATTCCGTCTTGTTCATCGTGCCGCGCGGCAGCCGGCCCTTCGCCTGCATGCGTTTGAGCGCGGCCGCGGCCCGGTCAGCCTTTGACGGCACCGCCGGCGCGGCCGGCCGTGGCACGCGCGCCTGGTGCGCGACAAGTTGCTCGGGGGACCACCGGAGCATCTTGCTCATGCGTGAACCACCCAGGCCATCACGTGCTCGCCAGTCTTCTTGTTCAGAACTGGCCTACCATCCGCATCGAATTTCTTGCCGCGAACCATTACTTTGGGTCCCCGCAATTGGGCAGTGCGCACACCGACATCAATCCAATCCCGGCAGAACTGCGGCGCATCAAACGCCGGAGAGATCTTCACCGGCTTCGCGGTCTGAAAGATTCGAGCGGCTTCTGCCTCTACACGCGCCGTCCACTCGTCCTTCGTCAACTCCCTCTTTAGCTGCTTGTCAAACGTAGGGGTTTTGTCCTCGGCTCGCTTGCGGGCCAAAGCTTTCGTGACTCCAAAAACGCAGAATCCACTCATCTCAATCTCCCATTGGTTGTTCAGGGGCGCCCGCATCTAGCGTGCTGCCCGCCCTTTCATCCAAGCTCGGCGCGCCGCAGCTTGCTCTTCACCGATAGCCACGTGCTTTGCGCACGCTGACGCATCCGGACTGATCCAGCGCAGCGATATCGTCTCGATCGCGCATCGGCCCATGCCGACCTTGGCGTGAGCAACATCGCTTGCGGTCAGGTGCGCCTGGGCCTCGCCGGTGCGCGGCTTCATGGTGAAGTGCTCGCAGGTAACGCAGGTTTTCGTCATGCTGCTTCCTCGGGCGGATAAAAGAACGCCATCAGGCGGGCGTGCATCGCCTCATCGCGCTCGTACTCGCGCAGAATCTGCTGGCGCCATGCCCCTTCGCCGGCGCGCTTGAACACCCGCGCCTTGAAGGACATGAACAGTTCGCCCTCGCCTTCTTTCCAGGCCACGCCAAGCTCCGCGGCTTTGGCCTTGATGCCCTCGACACCGACCCACCATTCCGCTGCACCGGCTTGCGCGGTCGCCTGCGGCTTGCCGGCAGCCTCGGCAGCGGCCTTCGCAACGCCCTGCCGGGTGGTCTTGATCATCCCCAGGATGTAGCCAGAGTTGGGCTGCTCGCCCTTCTTCTTCATGCTGAAGACCTCGACCGCTTCGGCGATTTCCTGATCGGAAACGGCGAGACGCACCATCTCGATCACGTCGGCGTGATTGCTGGTGACGGTCATGCCGTACGTCTTCCGCAGCAGCACCGCAAGCTGGATCTCCCGTGGGTTTTCCTCGCCGGTCTGAGGGTTCAGAAGATGTGACGTGGCTTGGCCCTGCGCGCCCGCGGTACCACTGAGGCTCACATCACCACTACCTTGGTTAGGAGAGAAAGGTGGTGGTGAAGATGAAGGGCATTGCTCATGCAAACCTTCAGGCAAAGCACCGGGCACTGCGTCCTGCACTCCCTCAATGACTGCTGGTGGTAGTGCTTGTGGCATGCTTGGAGCATTCCCCGGAACATGCTCGGGGGGCTTCTTGCCCCACCGCTTTTCGGCTGCTAGAACAGCCTTGGCAACGGCCGCATCCTTGCGGGTCTGGCTTGCCTGAAGCTCTTCATCGGCACGCTTCTGATGGAGCAACCCGTCGACGTCCGAGAAGAACCGGAGCACGGCCGGCTTGGCTTTCTTCCACGCGGCCGGCGCCAGGCGCGTGATTTGCGCCAGCGTCGCGTCGTCGTTCGGCGGCGGGCCGTTACGCCAATAGTCCATGAGCAGCAGCAGGTATGCGCCGTGCTGCTCCGTGGTCAGTCGCGTGGTGTCGGCCAGGTAATCGCCGATGTAGAGCGGCATCCAGACGTCAGCCTTGTCCTTCGACTTTCCCTTGCTCACTTGGCGCCCTCCAACGGAGGCAGGTACGGCAGCAGCAGGGTCTGCGTCTCGGCGACAAGCTCGGCCTCATCGAAGCCATAGACGATCGCGAACCGCTTCACGCCTAAGCCGTGAATGCCAGTGTTCCCCCGGTGGTGCTCCGGACAGAGCGGAATGGCGTCGCGGTGCGACGCACGCTGGCCCATGCCCGTCCCCTTGCGCGGGTGATGGATCTCGGCCGGCGTGGCACCCAAGCCCAGCCGGCGGCAACAGGAACAGCCCAATGCGGCCACGCGGTCCAGGTACGAGCGCTCCGCCTTCCGCGGTGCCTTCTTGCGCGATCGAGACTTCATCGGCGTGCGGGCAAGCTGCGCGTCACCGGGCTTTAACCCGCATGTCCGCTGCATGGGCGCCTTCTGGCGCAGCGGCGTGCTGCGCTTCATTGGCGCGCGTCGTGTCAGCACTGGCGCACCCCAACGAACGACCGCGGCTTCGGCGCGCTACGGCGCGCGACGATGTAGGCCTGATTCCATTCCTTGGCCGCATCGGTGTCAGCCGGATACGGGTTGCGGTTGGCTCCCTCGCGGGCCGCGCGTGCAGCCTCTTCGCGGATCGCTTGGCGCGACTTGATCTGGTCCATGGTGGTCTCCGGGCCTGGTCAGTCGGGCTGCTGCTGATTGGGTTCGAATCTCGCACCATTTCCGCGCGCGACATTTCGCCGTTGTTCGGCTAACTTTTCCATGTCGTCCGGAAACGCCCAGTGGCAGATGATTTCGCGCACGAGTTCGGCACGCGTCATGCCGGCTTCGCGAGCCTTCTGCGTCAGGTGTTCCCCGACGATCTCAGGCAGATCGGTCTTCACCGGATCGGTCAGCTTGCCCAACGGGTGGTTGTAGGCAGAGCGGGACATGTGAATGCTTTCCATGTTCTCTTCCATGCGCGATACGTCTGTTGCTGGTTATAAGAAGCCCCGGGCGGCTAGGCGCGCCCGGGATTGCCGCCACAGGGGTACAGGAGGCGGCCGGGGAAATCGGGAAACCGGTGCGTAGAGAGCGAGGCGGAAAAATGGCGACGGGCAACGCGGCAACCATCACGGCGAACCCACTGAGCGAGCAGGATCTGGAGCGCCGAAGCACGCGGCTGCATCTGTTCGTGCTGCGTCAACTCGTGCTGCGCCTGTACGCCGACGTGCATGGCGATGCGGCGCGCGACATCGTGCGCGGCCACCTGGCGCTGATTCAGGAAGCCAGCGGCGACCCAACGCGCCATCCCGCGGAGCAGGCCATGCTGCGCGACGAGACCGCAGAAGTACTGGCCGACTTTCAGGAGCACGCCGACCTGATCCACGCGGGCGCGCTGTGAAGGCCGAGCGCTCAAAGCTCCCTGCCCTGCTCGGCGCGGGCCACTCGTGGCGTGCTGCCCTGGACAGGACGACGGCCCGGCAACCGACCCGGCCGCCGGCGGCACTGCGTTCTGTTGCGTTTGACGTTGGGTCATTTGGCTGTCGGGCGTCACGAATAAAAAACCCCAGCGCAAATGCGCGTGGGGGAAACCGCCTGCGGGTCAAACAGGCGATCGGGTACGAACGCGCGCCCTGCATGGCAGAGCGCTCTGATACGAAAAAGCAGGCAAACCTGCATAGGGCCAATGACACACTTCCGCGCATGTACACGTATGGCGAACGGCTCCGCTGGGCGATGGCCCAAACCGACCCGCCGATTTCGGGCCGGGCTCTCGTGCTACGGGTCGGCGTCCGGCCACAGTCCATTCACCACCTGCTTGACCCGGCACGGAACGCCAAAGGAAGCCGGCACACGACGGCCATCGCGAAGGCGCTCGGCGTGTCCGCTGACTGGCTGTCAACGGGGAGCGGCCGGCCGTACAAGGCCGGTGCCCCGCTGATCGACCAGCGGGACGCAGTTGCGCGGTGCCTGAATGCCGCACGAACGTTGGTGCTTGAACTGGAGCGGCTTCAGCGCGCGCTGGACGGCAAAGGCTGATCATTGCGTGCCTTCGGCCGGGTCAAGCTCCGGCCAATAGACCTGCCAATCGTCGGGAAACAGATCCTTCCGAGAAACCTCGCCATTGGTGCGTGTTTCGATCAGGCAGCCATATCGTTTGGGGACAGGACGCTCTCCGCTTGCCCAACGGCTTACGTCTGGCTCGTGCGCACCGATGGCACGAGCCAATTGGCGTGTGCGTCCGCGCTCTCTCGATAGGTAGGTCTTGAGATCCATGCGCCGAAGTATAGCGCTGCGCTAAACATTGTCAATAGCGCTGCGCGCATTTCAATGTTTAGCGCTCTGCTATCTAATTCGCCCATGCGCACCATCGATGAAATCCGACGCGAGAACCTTGAGCTGGCAATCAGCAGACTCGGGGGGAAAGCAATCGCGCTCGCCAATGCGGCTGGAATCGCTTCGGCGTATATCAGTCAGATTCGTACTCGCGCACCCGACTCAAAGAGCGGCAAACCAAAAGCATTGGGTGACGAGGCAGCGCGAAAGATTGAATCCGCATTGGGCGAGCCAGCCGGTTGGATGGATGCTCACCATAGTGAACAGACATCCGACCCGGCTCAGGCAACCCGAAGCGAAGGTGTCGCGTGGCCGTTCACCGCGATGCGGTCGGACTTCGATCGGCTTACTCCCCAGGAAAAGGCAACGCTCGACGCCGTAGTGGGGACGTTCATAGCCGGCTGTCTGGCTGCCCAGCCACTCGCGGGCAAGAAGGTGATTGAGTTCACTGGGCTCGGGCCGAGCCAGCGCTCAAAGCGAGCAAAATAACGCCACGGCCCCACCATTGGGGGGGCGATTGCTCTCTTATTGCGCAGTATGCTGCACGTGCCGACCTCTGCACGGCCTTGCTGAAGATGCCCCGTACCGAAATAAAACGATAGAGATGGCAGACTTACCGCGCAGCGAAGCTGAGCCTCTGATAGCCCAACAAAAATTTGTTAGCAGCGATCTGCGACTGCAACCGCGCAAGAACCACGCTGGATACCTTTCTGCCGTGGCTCGCGCGGAGGACGAGTTCGGCGCGACTCTTCCCGGGCTGACAATCGAAATTGAGATGAAAGCACCGCTTTTGGTTGACGCGTGCAAACACATCGCTACCCTTTTTTTACTGAAAGGCGGCGTCAAGTACAGGGTGTATCAGTTGGAAGTCCAGCCCCCTCATAAGCGCTCCCACAACGAACCTGGGAACACGCTGTTTGGCCCTCATCAGCACAGGGGGGATGAGGTGCTTGCATACAATGCCTCTAAAGTGACCTGTAACACACCTGTGGAAGCGCTTTTTGAGCTATTCTGCTCAGAGGCGAACATCAGCTTCACCGGGAAGATAACTTTGCCATGACCTTGAACTGCGCATGGCTGCGCCAAAACCTCGCATATGATTGCCGCCCCGTTCGAACAGTGAACGGAGATCCCGCACTTGAAATCGGCACTCCGTTCAGCTTCGCTGATGGGACTGCAATCGTCTTCTATCTCGTTGAGCAAGGCAGTCACGCGCTGCTAAGCGACAACGGGGATACCCTGTCGCACCTCCACTCGGTCGGCCTTGACCCGTTCAATAGGCGACGGGAAACAGCGATTCGAAACATCCTCTCGCCGTTTGGCGTCGCACTTGAAACAAGTGGTGAAATACGCGCACTCGGCCCGGTAGGTCATAGTCAGCACATGATTGCAACCTACATTTCGAGCCTTCTCGCACTTGCCAGTCAAGAGAGAAGCTGGCTTGGGATTCCGGAACCGGTGAACAATTTTGCTGATGAAGTAGAACACTATCTGCGACTATGGAAACCAACGGCAGAGGCCATCAGAAATCCGAAGGTGCTTGGGATTTCGCGTCACGAGTACACGTTTGATTTCTCTTTTGCCGGCGAGCTTATTGATGTTGTGACTCCGAGCCACCAAGCAACTGGTGGGCTTATGCGCAAACTTGGTGACGTACTTAGCGCCCCCGGAGAGCGGCACAAGATTCGAGTCGTCATCGATGACCGCGAGGATTTCGAGCGTGCAGAAACGGAGAAGCAAATTATTGGCTCGATGGCCAGCGCGATGTTATTTTCGAGTCTCACAAAGGTCGTGAATAAGCAGGCCTTGCATTAGCCATCACATCCAGATCAAGCCCGCCGACTGGCGGGCTTTTTTTTGCCTCATTGTTGACAGATTGCCCTGTCACCGGGTGCCAAGTGCCTCTTACTCCCCCTCCCGGAGGGTTCCCGGCCAGAGAAACTACCCCGTAATGTTTCTGAAAGGTGCGGATTCGCCGCGCCACAATTAGAAAAAGCATGACATCGGTAGTAATCGACCTGGCCGCCATTCGGGAACGGCGCGCGCAGGCGGAGGGGTTCTCGGCGTCGCGCCCTCCGAATAGAAATTGCCGCGACGATTTCATCCAACTCCAGCGTCGGCCAGACGGGTCATACGCGGCAAAGATCACCGGAGCCTACGCTGACGATCCATCACTTGCCATTGCCGCGATGGTCGATGCAGCGAAGCGGCTGAGTGAGGACGCGCCAGCGGAAGGCATCCGCCTTATGGCCGACGCGATTAGCCAGCTCTCCTGGTTGGCCACAAAGCCTAGCGCAACGCTAACTTAAAAGATTAGCGCTTCGCTATTGACATAGATTAGCGTGGCGCTATACTTCTCTCCACATCACTGTCGTCCGAACAGTGCCACCTGATGGAGCGAAGCATGACCCCGCACGAAATCGTCAGCCGGATTTCACCCGAGGCGCGTACGCAAGCGCTGATCACGTTCTTGTCCATCGGTGATGGCCAGCCGTTGTTTCAGGCGCAGCAACTCGCCCTCTACAACTCCCTCCGCGCGGAACTGCATGCGCGGGCGGGCGTGCCCCCTATTGCCCGCGTCCGGGAAAGCCACCGCCCCCGCGGCGCCGGCGGCGTCCATACGCTGCGCTCCACCGATCTGGCTGCACTGAACGAGCGCGCCGCTGCCCTGGTCAGCAAGATCGACACTCATCGCAGCCCTATTGTCGGTCGGCCGCGACTGAACCCGGCCACGGGCGAACACGTACTGGAAGTCCGCTATCACGGGCTCTGAGGCGTCCCACCTCCATGCAGAAACTCTGGGAATTCATCTACGAGTTCGAGCGCTGTCATCCGTGGGCGTTCGGCACCCTGCTCGCGCTGGCCATCGTCGTGCTGTACGCGACGGTCGATGAAAGCGCCGCCCTCTTCGTTCTCCCCGGGAGCACCACGTGAAGCCCGAAATCACCCTCATCGCGTGGGACGAGTTCCTGCGCAAGCTCGGCATCCGCCGATCCGGCCGCTGCCGTGCTGATGGCAGCTTCGAATTGATCCCCATCCGCTGAGAAAGAGCATGGAATCCACTGATACCGAAGTTCTTGACGCCTTGCCGGCAACGTCCGTCGCGGTCCTGAAGTACGACGCGATCGAAGCCGGCCTGGCCGAACTGCGTGACGCCAGCAAGGAAGCGTTCGACGTAACCACGAAGGAAGGCAACGAAGCCGCGCGCAAGTTCGTGCGTCGCTGCGTGAGCACCCGCACTGCTGCCGAAAGCGCGTACACCAACTGGAACCGTCCGGTCATGGACATCCAGAAGCAGGCACGCGACAAGCGCGACTACATCATTGGCGAGGTGGAGAAGGTGGAAGGGCCGGTCAAGGCCCAGATCGATGCCGAGGCACAGAAGAAGGAAGAAGAGCGCATCGCCAAGGCCAAGGCCGAAGCCGCCCGCATCGATGCACACCAGGCTGCACTGAAGGCCATCGGCGAACTGCCGCGCCACGGCTTGACCGCGACGGTGGCCGAGATCAACGAAACGCTCGCGCGGCTGCAGTCGCCGGATTTCCTCGCCCAGCGCGACTGGGAAGAGTACGGCGACCAGGCCATCGAAGCGGTGGCCACCGCCGCTGAAACCCTACGTGCTCACCTTGCCAACGCAACGGCGCGCGAGGAACTGGCCGCCATGCGGGCCCAGCAGGAAGCCGACGCCGCCGCCCGCCGCGCCGAAGAGGAAGCGGCCGCCGCCGATCGTCGCCGTGTCGACGGCATCAAGGATCGGATTCGCGCCATCGAATCTGCCCCGACTACCTGCATCGGTCTCGGTGTCCGCCAGATCCAACAGCGGATCGACTCCCTGGCCCGCGAAGCCGCGGATGACTTCGCAGAATTTCAGGCCGATGCCGGCGCCGCGATCGAGGCGGCGCTGGGGAACCTGAAGACCATGCTGGACACTGCCCGCGACGCTGAAGAACTGGCACAACACCGTGCCGACAAGGCACGACGCGAGCAGGAAGAAGCCAACGCCGCGGCCCGCAAGGAACGCGAAGAGCAGGAAGCCCGCGAAGCCGAGGAACGCGCAGCACGCGAGGCCGAAGAGCGCCGCCAGGCTGAGGCCCGCGCCGCCGAAGAACAGCGCCAGCGCGATGAAGCCGAAGCCCGCCGCCGCGAGCAGGTCGCGGCCGAAGCTGCAGCAGCGCGCGTGCGCGCGCAGGCCGGCACCCTGCTGGCCCTGCTGACCGAAGCCCGCTCCCACGTGCCGGCCGGCGATCTCGCCGACCGCATCGACGCCGCCATTGCCACCATCAAGGGCTGACTGCCATGAATGCTCCCATCGACAGCGATCTGCTGAAGCCTGAGATCGACCTGAACCTGATACCGGGCCCAAGCGCGGACGGGTTGGGCGAGTTCTTTGGCGCGCTCGCGACGGCACAAGGCGCTTTCGAGCCAATCGTAAAGAACCGCGCCGTCACCATCCGTCCGCGCGAGAAAGCGCCCTACTCGTTCCGCTACGCCGACCTGGAAGAGATCCGCACCAAGACCACCCCTGCCCTGTCCGCCAACGGCTTCGCGCTGACACAACTCGTGACCAACAAGCCGGCGGGCGGGATCAACCTGCGCACCATCCTTGGCCACAAGTCGGGTTCCCGCATGGAATCGCTGCTGGAGATTCCCCGCGGGCGCGATGGCGAAATCAAGGACTTCGGCGCCTATGTCACCTATCTGCGCCGCTATGTCGTCGGCGCGATGCTTGGCGTAGCTGCGGATGACGACATGGACGAGAACGGCCAGCCAGCCGGGGAAGGCGAGCCGGGCACGGCGCCCGCCAATGTGCCAGTGCATCCCGATATGCGCGAAGCCGCAACAGTGGGTGCGCTCAGCAAGGTCATGTCAGCTCTGAGCAAAGAGGAAAAGGCCAAGTACGCCGACTACTTCAACCAGCGCATGCAGGAATTGCGCGATGCGGAGGCAGCGTGAGGACAGAGAGGAACAATGGTGGTCCGGCGTTCCCCCGCTTGCTCAGCACCCTCGAACACGAGGGTGACCAGATGCATTCCGGTGCGCCCGGCATGACCCTGCGCGACTACTTCGCGGCAAAGGCAATGCAGACGCTGCTCTCCGACATGCAGGCGCCGAATCCGTCAAGCGTTGCTGAGTGGGCATACAAGCACGCCGACGCCATGCTCGCCGTTCGGGAGACGCAATCGTGAGGATCGTCACATGCTCACAGGGAGACGCCACGTGGCATGCCCATCGTGCTGGTGTGATCACGGCCAGCATGTTCCGCGTCGCGCGCTCCCGCAAGAAGACCACGCGCGAGCGCACCGAAGAGGCAATGGACTATGCCTTCCGCCTGGCCGTGGAGCGCTTGAATGGTGAGCCGCTGGACGGTGGCCACGAGACATGGCAGATGCGGCGCGGCCACGAACTGGAGCCCGATGCACGAATCGCACATCAGGCCGACATCGGCCTGTACGTGGAGCCGGTCGGCATGGTGCTGACCGACGACGGCAAGTTCGGCGCCAGCGCGGACGGATGGATCGGTGACGACGGCGGCGCCGAATACAAGTGCCTGATTTCGCCCGAGGAACTGCGCACCACGATCATCGGCCATGACCTGAAAAAGTACGAAGACCAGGTGCAGGGAAACCTCTGGCTGTCCGGCCGCCTGTGGTGGGACTTCTGCATCTACTGCCCGCCGCTGAAGCCCGTCAAAGAGTTCTTCCGGTGGCGCATCAAGCGCGACGACGATTACATCGAGGCTATGGAACTGGACCTGATCGAGTTCGACAAGCTGGTGGAAGAAAACGTTGAGGCGCTGCGCAAGCTGGCTGCCTGATACCCGAATCGAGGAAAACAAATATGTGGTTCAAAAACCTGTCGATCTACCGACTGCCCACGTTCCAGATGTCTGCCGCGGATCTGGAAGCCGCCCTGCAGAAGCACGCCTTTGCCCCGTGCAGCAGCCTTGATTTCGAGGGCAACGGATTCGCGGCGCCGCGAGACGGCAGCGGCCTGGTGCATGAAGTGGGCTGCAATCTGCTGATCGCTCTGCAAACCGAAAAAAAGCTGCTGCCGCAGTCCGTTATCCGTGACGCCACCAAGGCCCGCGCAGCGGACATCGAAGAGCAGCAAGGATTCAAGCCGGGTCGCAAGCAGATGCGCGAGATCAAAGAACAATTGATCGAAGAGCTGCTGCCAAAGGCCTTCAGCGTAAATACCCTGACGCGCGCGTGGATCGACACGAATAACGGCTGGCTGGTGATTGATGCCGCCAGCTCCGCGAAGAAGGACACCTTGATGGGCGCTCTCTTCAAGGCAATCGATAGCCTCAGCGCACACCAACTTTTCGTAAATCTCTCGCCGGTGGCCGCCATGACCGAGTGGCTGGCCACAGACAATGCGCCGGCCGGCTTCACGGTGGACGATGACACCACCCTTGAATCGATGGGCGAAAGCCGCGCCACCATCCGTATCGCCAAGCAGATGCCGGATCCGGACGACGTAGCCAAGCACATCGCCTCCGGCAAGCGCTGCACGCGGCTGGCCATGACATGGAACGACCGCGTGTCGCTGGTGCTGACCGACTCGCTGACCATCAAGCGTGTATCACCGCTAGACGTGATCAAAGAATCCGCCGACGCCAGCATCCAGGATGCTGGTGAGCGATTCGATGCGGACTTCGCCCTGATGGCTGGCGAACTGGCCGGCATGCTCGCCGATCTGGTTCAAGCACTGGGCGGCGAGCGCCCTGCCGCGGAAGCCGGCGACCTGGTAGAGCGTGCAGCCGCCGACAACGTGGGCGATGGCGCCGAAGATCCCCTTGTCGACCAGGCCGTCGAAGTCGTGCTGGCGAACAAACGCGCATCCATCTCGCTCGTGCAGCGCCACCTGCGCATCGGCTACAACCGCGCCGCCCGGCTTCTGGGGCATATGGAAACCACGGGCGTTGTCTCACCGATGGACAAGGACGGCAACCGCTCTGTCCGTCCGAGAGCGCCGGCATGACCACCACCACCGCGCTGATTTTCCTCACGCTGGCCGGCCTGCTGTACATCGTCGGCGGCGTGTACGCAAACCATCGCCTCCGCAAATGGATGGCAGCCCACAGCACCGAGAGGAAGGAATCGAACGTATGACTGACAACCAGCCCCAACAGCAATGACGAAAGCACGCCCCGTCCTCTTCAGCGGCGCCATAGTGTGCATCTTTGGAAAGCGGACTCCTTGCGCGTACGCACTACTCACAACGCTTATCGATTTGCTTCCTAGCCCAATCGGAAGCGTGCTGCCACGCCTCCCCTTCGCTGAAGAAACTACCGGGGACAGGATAACGATCGAAAATTTTCAGTGCCTTTCCGTCTGCCGCTTTCGTGCAGATCGTCACATCGCCTTGCCATGGTCCTGCCTCGCCAGGAGATGTTGCGGACGCCTCATACCAATGGTGTCTGTAGTACGTGAAGCCTTGGAGATCCATCTTCTTCTCCTATTGTCCGAGAGGATCGTGAGTCCACGAAGGTTCAGCGCTGATCCTCAACCCACTCTTTCGCCCATGCGATGCCTGCCGCGACGGCAAGTTCATACGTTGGGTAGTAGCCCAGTGGCTCAGACGCCTCTAGAACGAGATGATCCTTTTGCACGGTACCAAAGGCCTCGAACGAACCATCAGCCATTTGCTTGGCAAAGCCTCGCACCGTGTAGTCCTTGTAGCTCTCGATACTCATCGTAGCCCCCTTTTTGGGCGATCGTAGCATTGCGGTCGCACTGCGCGCGATGACCTCGCACGGCATCACGAACACCTTACGGACAAGCGGGGCAACACCCGCCATCAGACACCAGAATGCAAAAATAATGAATCGGGCTCATCGGGTTGTGGCAGTCACCCGCCTGGATTGGCGGATTGGAGTACGGGATGAGCGAATTTCTCACGATGGTGGAACTGGCCGAATTGGTCGGTTGCAAGCCGAACCAGCGAAGCGAGATGATCAAATGGCTAGACCGGGAGCGCTGGCGCTACGTGACGGACAGGAACGGCTTGCCGAAGGTGGCCAGGGCGTATTTCAAACGGAAGCTGGGCATCGAGGAAACCAAGGGGAGTGCCAAGTATGAAGACGCGCCCAACCTCGCAGCGTTTGCGTAAGGAAGCGACGGGCATTGACCGGTTGCAGAAGTACATCGGCGCCAAGAAGGTCTCCTTCTACTATAAGTACCCGGACGGCAGGAGCGAGACCCTGTCGTCCGCCCTGCTGGGCGACCGCAAGGCCATTGCGGAAGCCGAGCGCATCGCCAAACGGAAGGCTCTGGACATTCAGGCTGGCCAGATCATTTCGGGATCGGTGGCCGACATGATCGACCGATTTAAGCAGGATATCGACCCGACCCACTATCGCGACCAGTCCAAGGACGGCAAGGCCGTGCGCAATGGCACCTACGACATCCTGACGCGGTTTTTCGGAAAAATGGCGCCCGGTTCCCTGAAGACCGTCCACGGCTACCAGTTCCTGGACGCGCGGGCGAAGAGCGGCGCACCGATCAAGGCAAACAAGGAACTGTCGCAGATGTCGACCATCTGCAACTACGCCGTGCGCTGGGGCCTGATCGCCACCAACCCGTTCGTCGGGATGATGCAGAACAAGGCCGACAAGGACGTGCGGGCGGTTTCCCGGAGCCAGGTGGTCCGCTTCTACCTCTGGTCGATTCGCCAGGGCCAGACGCACCGCACGATGGGCTGCGCGGCGATGTTCACCTACCTGACCGGCTTCCGGGCTGCGGAAGTCCGTCCGTACCATCTTTCGGGGCTGACCGACGCCGGCGTGCGGGTTGTCGGCGCCAAGCGCAAGAAAGGCGAGGCCGAAGTGGTGAAAATCCGCTACTGGTCCCCCCGCCTCCGCGCGGTGGTCGAACGGGCCAAGCGCACGGCCGCCGAAACCACCACCAAGACATTCGTTGTGCAGAGCCTGTACCTGTTCCCGAACCGCAAGGGGCAGCCATACAGCAAGAGCGGCTGGAATTCGGTCTGGCAGGACGCCATGTGGGAGTGGATCGCCACGTTTGACCCTGAGGCTGCCAAGCGGCTCGCCGAAGCCAAGGAGACGGCTGCCAATCGCCGCCGCGACCCGGCGGCGGGCAAATGGGTGTCCGACTACTCGATCACCGAGCACGCCGCCTATTTCTCCGCCTTGGACATCCGCCCTGCCGCGATCACTTCGAAGCTAGAGCAGCGGGCGCCAGACGCCTATGACTTCGCAGCGCATGCGAATCCGTCGACCACCCATCGGCACTATGATCGACGCAAGACCAAAGCGGCAACCGCTACGGAGTAGTGGTGGACTCTTTCAGTCCTCTTTGTTAAAGAGACAGTACACAAATTTCTGCACGACCTTCGCGGGCGTAATGTGTTCCTCGTACTCTGTACGCACCAACTTGAAACGCGGTCCAAATTCGGCTTGAAGCTGCGAAGGGCTATAACGGACAACCGGAAGCCCACTACATTTCGTGGGCCCGTCTTCTGCGAAGGTAGCGACAATAACGCTGCCGCCAGGCTTGACTGCACGGAGCAAAGAGCCAACGTAGGCAGTCCGTTCTTCGGGCGTAATGAGAAAGTGGAAGACAGCCCGATCGTGCCAAGCGTCGTAAGCGGCCCGTGAAAATTCATACGCGGTCACGTCACCAACCAGCCAGGACACAAGATTCGCTTGCTGCCCCAAACGCGCCTTAGCCGCCGAGAGCGCTGCGTCTGCGAGATCCAGAACGCTCAGGTTGGTAAATCCTGCCCCCAACAAGTCGTCCACGAGCGTTGAAGCGCCGCCGCCAACATCGATTATTGCGGCGTCCTTCGTGACCCCTGTCTGCTGAATGAGTGCAATCGAGCGCCCGGCGTGCTCTTGGAACCAGCTGACACCCGCCGAGCCCTTCGTCTCGTAAACGCGTTCCCAGTGGGCCTTTGATTGCATTTCAACTCACCGCCGCAAGATTGGATGAACAAGGTATCGAGCCGGTGCTGGCCGACGCGGCAAATTCTAGTTCACCAATACGGCGGCGCAATGAAATCGCGGTCCCCAGAACGCAAAACGGCGCCGTGCTTTTTGCAGGGCGCCGTGGGAAAATTTTTACTTCCGTGGGAAATTTCACATCGCGGAAACTTACCGAATTCGTAAGCCGCTGATTTAAAGCAGAATTTTGGGGTGGCTGACGGGACTCGAACCCGCGACAACAGGAATCACAATCCTGGACTCTACCAACTGAGCTACAGCCACCGTAGAGATTTTTCGCTGACCGACGTGTCGATCAGCGAAGAACAAGACTATACAAGGATTCTCGATCGATGGCTAGTATCCCGCACAAAAAAATTTAAGTTCGCGGATGGGCTGCTTCGTGGCTTCATCGCGGGCCCACCCACTTGGCTTCCAGAAGCACTGCTTCCTTGATGGCGGCGATGGTATCCGCCTCGCTAGGAAAAAGTCCAAGCAAGCGCTTCGACTTGCCGTTCAGGACATCTCGCTGCAGCGCCTTGCCTGCGTCGATGGATGTGCCTGGGTGCCAGCAATAGCGCGCAGTCCATTTGCCGTCCTGCAGTTGCTCGGCCACCCAGATCACCCGGTAGTCCTCGAAGACTTCACCGAATGGTTCTTCTGCTTCCATTTCATTTCCTTCAGGGCCCGCTTCCGCTTCCCTGGCGCTCGACAATCCCCGTTGCGCCAATTGGATCGGCCAGCCCACCTGCTTTTCCCCCACTTGAAACCGTAACGATAAAGATACGGTTCGCGTTCCACGCCGACTGTCGCGGCATTTTTGGCGCATCGTAACATGACCTAGCCGCCGCTCGGCAGCTGGATGGCTTAACAATATCCACAGTTTCCACTATCGGCATATCCGCCAAAAAGCGGAGCCCCTGCCCCACCAATGCAGGGTTCTGCCGGAAATAATGCTGTTGGATACTCTTCCCCGAGGGACATTGACCCCCTCGACATTCCCGACAGGCGATCACTCCCGACGAGCATCGCCTGCTTTTTTTTCGGCGCCCGCAACGCGCTTCTGCTCAAGCCGGTCAGCGGAAAGCAATGGACGAAAAAAAAGAGCCCGCTCACGAGCGGACTCTTAAATTAGCGATCTCAATGCCCTGAAGGCATGTTCAATGTAGTCCTCGAAGACGCAGTGCACTATCCGGGCAAACCCACGGGTACTGTGGCAGCAACGAGACGGCAAAGAAAAAAAGCCCGCACACGGCGGGCTCAAAAATCAGTTGAAGAAAGCCCTGTATTCGAGGGCAGGCACAGTGTAAGAACTTGCCGCAGAACTGGCGAATTAGGGGAATCCCTTTGCGCATGCGGGTTTCCAGCCACCCAACCGCCGCAAACCCCCTTGCGGCATACATTTGCGGCATCCTGCATAGAACGATCGTTCGGAATTAGAGTTTTTCCTCCAGCCCGTCTCGCGTACGGTCGTCACGCATGCCGGGCCTTCAGGCGGCCTCGAGCAGATCCGGACGCAGATGCGAGCGCGCCTCCTCGAACAGCACATCCACATCGGCGCGGGTACGGGCGGCGTTCATGCGGCGCGCATCAGACAGCACCCGGCGCCAGCCGCGTCCGCCATAGACGCCGCGATGGAGGCCCAGCATATGACGGGTGGCAGACCCCATATAACCGCCCTGCTCCACCAGTTGGCCGATATAGGCCTGCATGATCAGCTCGACGTCCTCACGCGATGGAACCGGCGTCTCGGCGCCGTAGAAACGGCTGTCCATCTCCGAGAGGATATAAGGATCGTGGTAAGCCTGGCGGCCGATCATTACCCCGTCCACGTGGCGCAAATGCTCCTCCATTTCGCCGTACGAAACAATGCCGCCATTAATAAGGATTTCCAGGTTCGGGAATTCCTTTTTCAGTTGATAGGCGACTTCATAACGCAACGGCGGAATTTCGCGATTTTCCTTTGGGCTCAGGCCTTTCAGGATGGCATTCCGGGCGTGAACGATAAACGTTTCACAGCCCGCCTCGGCAATGGTGCCAACAAAATCGCGCACAAAATCATAATGCTCGATTGTATCGATGCCGATCCGATGCTTTACCGTCACCGGCACCGACACCACGTCGCGCATGGCCTTGACGCAATCGGCAACCAGTTGCGGCTCGGCCATCAGGCATGCACCGAACGCCCCGCGCTGCACGCGCTCGGAGGGGCAACCGCAGTTAAGGTTGATTTCCTTGTAGCCCCACTGCTCGCCCAGCTTGGCCGCCTGTGCGAGATCGGCAGGCTCGCTACCGCCCAGTTGCAACGCCACCGGCTGCTCGACGGCGTCGAAATCCAGATGCCGCGCCACATCACCATGCAGCAACGCGCCCGTCGTCACCATCTCGGTATAAAGCCAGGTGTGCTGGCTCAGCGAGCGATGAAACGTGCGGCAGTGGCGATCGGTCCAGTCCATCATCGGGGCAACCGAGATGCGGCGCGGATTTGCAGTCATGGGTATGGCTTCGAGGGAACGTCCGGTACGGCGTACAGGGCCGCGGACTGAGGAAGACCCGCAAGTATACGCGAGATACCGGCCTTGAGCAGGGTCGCGAATGGGGCACATCGACTGGGCGGGATTCTGCCAGAAAAACGCCAGTAATAACGGCGCCCGCAGGCGCCGTTTTTCATGTTGGGCGACATGCACTCAGTGCATGAACAGCCAGATCAGGATCAGGACGAAGGCCGGTACGCCGAGCAGCCACGCGAGAATGTAGGGCATGATGTTTCCTCCTTGTCTATGTCTGCGAACATGGCTTCACTATAGAAAGGAGGGGGCGCCGGCGGTGTCGGGTCCCGCCCGCTTTGCCTTGTAGGACGGGGCTTACCGGCATTTGAAGCGGCCGGGTCTCCGTCAGCGGGCAGCGGCGTTGCGGTCGATCCAGGCGGCAAAGGTCGTCAGGTACTTGCTCAGGAAGCCCCGGGTCGAATCGTTGCTGATACCGCCCTGTTCGTCGAACAGCTTGTCCACCGCGCTGATGTACGCCTCCGGCTGCTGCAGCACCGGAATATTCAGGAACACCAGCGACTGGCGCAGATGATGGTTGGCGCCAAACCCGCCGATATTGCCCGGCGATGCGCTGATCACGCCGCCCGGCTTGCCGTCCCATGCGCTTTGCCCATAAGGACGCGACCCCACGTCAATGGCGTTTTTCAGCACACCCGGCACGGAACGGTTGTATTCGGGGGTGACGAACAGAACCGCATCGGCTCGGCGGATCCGGTCGCGGAAGGCAACCCACTCCGATGGCGGATTGGCATCGTCGTCCTGGTTGTAATGGGACAGCTGGCGGATCTCGACGATATCGAGCTTTAGCTGCGGCGGCGCAAGCGCGGCCAGGGCCTTGGCCAGTTTCAGGTTCTGGGATTCCTTGCGCAGGCTTCCCACCAGTACGGCGACATCACGAGGATTGCTCATTACGGTTCCTTTCACTGTTCACACACGATCGAAGTGAAGCGAAGGCCGGCCCCGGCTGCGGGGCCAGTCCTGCCGACACTCTACTCGACTTGCATGACGACTGCCCGCCACCGCTGCCGCCCACGCCATCAGCGCTTTGGCGCGAATGGCGCAGTTGGCGCAGTTGTCGCAATTGGCGAAACGTCTATCCCAGCGACGCCAGCGGATGCTCCTCGCGCCGCCATTTGCTATCGAAGAACGCACGCACGCGACCGGGCGTCACTTCATCCAGCCGGGCCGGATTCCATTTCGGCTCGTGGTCCTTGTCGATGACCAGTGCGCGGATGCCTTCGATACCGTCGCCGTGACGGAACACGTCGTACATCACGTCGAGTTCCATGCGCAGTTCGTCCTCCAGAGACATCGTGCGCGCGCGGCGGATCTGTTCCAGCGTGACGCAGAGCATCAGCGGCGACCGGCTGCGCAGCGTGGCGGCGGTCTGTGCCGCCCAGTCGCCGGCCGTATCGCTGATGGCGGCGAGAATGTCCTGCGCCGTCGCACCGGCAAACAGCGTGTCGATGGCTTCGGCATGCTGCGCCAGCTGGCTGGCCTGCGGCGCGCACGCGGTTGCGTGCTGATCCGTGAAGGTGGCGATATGCGCCAGCACTGCGTCGGCGCTGTCGAACGCATGCGCCTGAAGCGATGCCGCCAGTTCCGCCATCACATTGGCCGGCAGATAGGCATCGGCAAGCTTCGCGTACAGCGCATCGGCGGCATGAATCACCACGCCGGTCAGGCCCAGGTACTCGCCGATGTGTCCCGGCGTGCGCGCCAGGAACCAGCCGCCGCCCACATCGGGGAACAGGCCGATGTTCGTTTCCGGCATCGCCATCTTGGTACGGTCGGTGACAATGCGCAGCCGCGCACCCTGCGAGATGCCCATGCCGCCGCCCATCACCACGCCGTCCATCAGGGCGATGTAGGGCTTGCTGTAGCGGTGGATCAGATGATTGAGCGCGTACTCCTCGACAAAGAACTGGTCGAGAAGCGGGTCGTTGGCGTGGTACGCCTGGTGGAACCAGCGGATGTCACCGCCCGCGCAGAACGCCTTGCCGCCCGCGCCGGCCACCACCACCGCGTGCACGGCAGCGTCAGACTCCCACTGCTGCAGCGCGGCCGTGATCGCGCGAATCATGTCGAGCGACAATGCGTTCAGGGCCTGCGGGCGGGTCAGCGTCAGATAGGCTACGCCGCCCTGCACCGCTGTTGATACAAACTCCGTCATTTCTGTCTCCGTTCCAGTAGGCGGCAATTTTACGCCACCTACCTTGCCCGGATTCGATGACGACGCCGTTTCAGAATCGGCTCATCGTCTGTCAGACAAGCCGCCGGCCTCGCCGATCAGGCCAGCCGGAAGGCCGACATCAGGCCTGTCAGGCGCTGCGCCTGGTCTTCGAGCGACCCGGCGGCGGCGGCGGCTTCCTCCACCAGCGCCGCGTTCTGCTGCGTCATGCCGTCCATATGCGAGACCGCCACGTTCACCTGCTCGATGCCGCGCGACTGCTCGTCCGACGCCGCGCTGATGCCGCCGACGATATCGCTCACACGCCGCACCGCGTTGACGATGTCCTGCATCGCGCGCTCCGCATCGTCCACCAGCGACGTGCCTTCGCGCACATTCGACACCGAGGTGCCAATCAGCGTGCGGATTTCCTTCGACGCCGCCGCGCAGCGCTGCGACAAATCGCGCACATCGCCGGCCACCACCGCGAAGCCACGTCCGTGCTCGCCCGCACGCGCGGCCTCCACGGCCGCATTCAGCGCCAGGATATTGGTCTGGAAGGCAATTTTCTCGATCACCTCGATGATGTCCACCACCTTGTTGGCCCCGGTGTCGATCTGCTGCATCGTGCTTTGCACGCGCGACACGGCCTGGCTGCCGGTCTCCGCCAACCGGCGGGCATCCACGGCCAGCGTGCTGGCCTCGCGGGCGCTGTCCGCGTTGTGGCGCACGGTGCTGGTCAGTTCCTCCATGCTCGAAGCGGTCTCTTCGAGCGAGGCGGCCTGCTGCTCGGTACGCTGCGACAGGTTGGCGTTGCCGCTGGCAATCTGCTGGCTGGCCGCAGCAATCGAATCGGCGCCGCTGCGCACCTCGCCCACCATCTCGGCCAGGCGCCCCTGCATGCGGCCAAGCATGCCGAGCATGCGGCTGGTTTCGCTTTTTGCATGCTCGTCGGCCGTTGCATCGCCATCTCGCATAGCCGAAATACTAAGATCGCCGTCAGCCATACGCGCGAAGCGGCCAATGGCAATATCCAGCGGATCCACGATCGACGCACGCAGCCGCCAGGCCACCACGGTGCTGAACACCAGGCCAAGCCCCAGCACGGCGATGGACACGGTTAGCAGCCGGTCGTAGCGATGTTGCGAATTTTCGTAGACGGCCTTGGCGCTTTCCACCTGCAGGCGACCCAGTTCCGTATTGACGGCGGTGAACTGGATATCGAGTTTCGGAATCGTCTCCATGACGGCCTTCATCATTGCGTCGCGATTGCCGGCGTCAAGGGCGGCAATCATCGGCCTCACGCCTTCCTGGAACAGGGCGCGGCGTTTCTCCGACACATTCTCGGTGGCGCGAGTCTGCTCGTCGGTGCGCGGAATCGCCAGATACGACTGCCAGGCGGCATCGGACTGGCGCGCAAAGTCCTGCGCCGTGGCCGCACGAGCCTTGGCATCGGCGGCTTCAGTCGCAAAGGCTGCCTGGTCCAGCAGCACACGCACCAGCAACTGATTCGAACGCGCTTCGGCCAGATGGGTGGCGGCCGACAATTGCTGCTGGTAGATCTGGCGCGTGGCGTCATTGCTACGCGACATGCCGATCCAACCAACGGCACCGACAATCAACAGCAATAGGTTTGTGACAATCGTCAGGAGCCACAAACGGGCGCCAATCGTAGTGTTGCGAAACATGGGGCAGATCTCTCCGTGTTAGGAACGCGGCCACTCCTCCATGGCCGTCGCCCCAATGACGGCATTGCCGAGGCCGACTTGATTGCCTTGCGGTGATAGTCAGTCCTTCATTTTTGTGATGGACCGCAAGACGTTAAGCAGGCGCCACTTGACGAGCGTATGGAGGAAATCCTCAGTGCGAATCTGGCGGAAATATGCACACTTGCGCCATGACAACGCCCATGACATCCAGCGTCCCCGCCACCCAGGGTTTCGACCCCGGCCTGATCCTGATGGCCTTTGCCCCGGTCTTCGTGCTGACGATTGGCTGGGAAGCCTGGTACTGGTCGAAGCGCGACCGCTCGATCTACAGCTGGCGCGACACGCTGTCGAATGCCACGCTGGCGCTGATGCACCAGGCATCGGACGCCTTTTTTCTCTGGCTGATGATCCGTACGGTCTACACGTGGTGCTACGCGCATGGCCTGCGCGCCGTGCCGGAGACATGGTGGTCGTTTGCGCTGCTGTTGCTGCTGCAGGACTTTCTTTACTACTGGTTCCATCGCGCGAGCCATCGGGTGCGCTGGATGTGGGCATCGCACGTGGCCCATCACTCGTCGGAAGGCATGAATTTCTCGACAGCGTTCCGGCAGAGCCTGACCTACCCGGTCTCGGGCATGTGGATTTTCTGGATTCCGCTGGCCTTCATCGGATTTTCTCCAGACTGGGTGATCCTGGCCGTGGGGCTCAACCTGGCGTTCCAGTTCTTCGTCCATACGCGGCTGGGGCAGCGCTGGCCGATCATTGAAAAGCTCGTCAATACGCCGAGCGTGCACCGCGTGCATCACGCCAGGAATCCGCAGTACATCGACCGCAACTATGCCGGCGTGCTGACCGTCTGGGACCACATGTTCGGCACGTTCGTGCCCGAGCAGGAGGCGCCGCAATATGGCATCACGCGCCAGGTCCGCACGCACAATCCGCTGACGCTGACGTTCCACGAATGGCGCGACATGCTTGCCGATGTCTGGCGCGAGCGGGATCTGCGCTACCTCTGGAAGCCGCCGGAGTGGCGCAGTGAACGTGCCGCTGCCGCAGATCCGGGCACGGCCGTGCTCTCGCCGCCCCCCTCTCCCGCAGGCGGGGCCGCAGAGCAAACCAGCGGCACATAAAAAAACCGCGCCACATGAACTGACCCCCTAAAGTTGGACGGTCACTGACGCTAGGCGCCGAAGGGCTGAGTCCTGTATTGCACAGGACTCAGCCCTTTTAGTTTTGTCTTGATGCGGTGGTGATTGTAGTAGTGGATATAGCGGCGCAGGGCATCCTGCAACTGATCGACACTGCTGAACTTGCTCAGGTAGAAGCACTCGGACTTGAGCGTTCCGAAGAAGCTCTCCATGGCCGCGTTGTCCAGGCAATTCCCGCGGCGTGACATGCTCTGTGTCAGGCCATGCTCGGTCAGTGTCCGCCGGTAGGCCGGCATCTGGTATTGCCAACCCTGATCGGAATGTAGCAAGGGCCGGCGGGGGCCGGATAACCGATTCAATGCCTTCTTGAGCATGGCGCTCACCAGGCTGAAGTGTGGGTGTCGGCTAGTCTGGTAGGCCACGATCTCCCCGTTATACAGGTCCATCACAGGCGATAGGTAGAGCTTGTCGCCACCGACATTGAACTCGGTAACATCCGTCACCCATTTCTCGTTGGGACCTGGGGCCTCGAACTGGCGTTGCAGCACGTTGGGTATGGACACGTGGCCTGGCCCTCGATACGAGCGATATTTTTTGCACCGAATCAGAGACTTCACACCGAGTGATTGCATCAGGCGCTGAACCGCCTTGTGATTGACCGTCTCGCCAGTGCTGCGCAGCGCTGCAGTGATACGCCGGTAGCCATAACGGCCTTTGTGACGCTGATAGATCTTCAGGATGCGTGCTTTCAGCCCGGCGTCTTTGTCGCCAGCTTCAAGCAGCTTCATCTGATAGTAAAACGTGCTGCGCGCCAGTCCTGCCGCCTTCAGCAGCGCCGCCAGACCGTAGTCCTGCCTCAGCTCAAGCACTAGCCGCGCCTTTTCCGCGCGGCAGTCTTTTTGGCCTGAACCAAGGCATTCCATTTTTTTAGGTACGCGACCTCCGCGCGTAGATACTCGATTTCCTTAAGCAAGTCCTTGCGCGAACGTTCGTCGTCGGCAGGCGTGTCCGTCACAGGTTTGGGAGGAGTGGCTTGCGGCATCGTCTTTGGGCGCCCGCGTGGTCGGGGCGACAGAGCATCTACACCCCCACTATGATAGCGGCGCTCCCAGTCCCCTATGCAGCCGGGGCTGCGAATGTCGAACAGCGCGGCAGCTTGCTCGCCCGACAAACCTTCCTGTCGCTTGTGCTGCAGCACCTTCAGCTTGAACTCGGCTGTGTAAGGGCCACTGTGCTTCTTGCGCAACCCGTCGAGCCCATTCTGTCGGTAGCTCGCTACCCAACGCGCCAGCAGCCGATGCTTTACGTCGTGCTTCGCTGCGATTGCCCTGACGCCGCAACGACCGGCCAAATACTGCCTTACCAATCTGAGCTTGAATCGCTCGTCGTACTTCGCCATGAAAAACACCCCAAAGGTTGGACGGGTGTCCAACTTTTGGGGTGCAGTTCATTCGAGCGGGCGTTTTTCATTGGCGCGGCCGGGGCGTCAGTACTGCTCCCAGGGCAGCCCTTCGTGCCGCCAGCCGTTGACGGTATTGCGATGGCGGTGGGCGTCAAGGTCGCCCTCGAAGCCATGCAGCACGTTGTAGACCGTGGTGAATCCGGCGCCCTCCAGCGCCCGCGCGGCGGCCGACGACCGGTTGCCGCTGCGGCAGATCAGCACCACGGGCCGGGCGGAAACCTGGCCGGCCAGCTTCTTCACTGCCTGGACGAAGTGCGGGTTGACTTCCCAGTCCGGGCCGTCGTTCCAGGGCACGTTGTGCGCGCCTTGCGGATGGCCGACGAACAGGTATTCCATCTCGCTGCGGCAGTCGATGAAGAGCGCGTCGGGCTCGGTGCCGAGCAGCGTTAGGGCGTCGTTGGGGCTCAAGTGTTGCATGGAAACTGACGAAAACTGGTCGAAAGCGAATGATGGCGCACGCAGGCGAACGAAGGCGGACGCCCGTTCGTGGCGAATACGTCTCCCAGTGTAGGCGCGGCGTCTGCCGCTGACAACCGCGCGCAACGCCGCGGGCCGGAGCCAGGTGCCCGCCCGCAATCCCTTGATCTACCTGATAAAATCGTCCTCTTGCCCAAATTTGCGCATTCGGCCTGCCGGCCGGGCGCGCGCATCACATCCAGGCCCCACCATGAGCGCTGTCCAATCCGCCCCCCGCCCTTATACCCGGGCCGCCAGCCTGCCCCGGCTGCTGCGTGAACGTATCCTGATTCTCGACGGCGCGATGGGCACGATGATCCAGCGCTACAAGCTGGGCGAGGCCGAGTACCGCGGCACGCGTTTCGCCGACCATCCGATCGACGTGAAGGGCAACAACGAACTGCTGCTGCTGACGCGTCCGCAGGTCATCAGCGAGATCCACGAGCAGTACCTGGCCGCTGGCGCGGACCTGATCGAGACCAACACGTTCGGTGCCACGGGCGTGGCGCAGGAAGACTACAAGATGGCCAGCCTGGCCTACGAGATGAATGTCGAGGCCGCCCGCCTGGCGCGCGCCGCCTGCGACAAGTACAGCACGCCCGAGAAGCCGCGCTTCGTGGCCGGTGCCTTCGGCCCGACGCCGAAGACGGCCAGCATCAGCCCCGACGTCAACGACCCCGGCGCGCGCAATGTCACCTTCGAGGAACTGCGCGATTCGTACTACGAACAGGGCAAGGGCCTGCTCGAAGGCGGCGCCGACGTGTTCCTGGTCGAAACGATCTTCGACACGCTGAACGCCAAGGCCGCGCTGTTCGCCATCGACCAGCTGTTCGAGGACACCGGCGAGCGCGTGCCCGTGATGATCTCGGGCACCGTGACCGATGCATCGGGCCGCATCCTGTCGGGCCAGACCGTGGAAGCGTTCTGGAACAGCCTGCGCCACGCCAAGCCGGTCACGTTCGGCCTGAACTGCGCGCTGGGCGCCACGCTGATGCGCCCGTATATCGCCGAACTGGCAAAGGTGTGCGACGCCGCGGTGTCGTGCTACCCCAACGCCGGCCTGCCGAATCCGATGAGCGACACGGGCTTCGACGAAACGCCCGAGGTCACGTCGGCGCTGGTGGAGGAATTCGCCGCGTCGGGCCTGGTGAACCTGGTGGGCGGCTGCTGCGGCACCACGCCCGACCACATTGCCGCCATCGCCAAGCGCGTGGCCGACAAGACGCCGCGTGCCTGGCCGGGCCAGTACCGTGAAGACGCCGAACAGGCCGCCTGAAACATCGCACGCACCGAGCATTAGAGAAGAGACATCATGAGCCAGAGTAAGCTGCCCCCGCGTCCGATGCGCCTGTCCGGCCTGGAGCCGTTCCTGATCGACGACGACACGCTGTTCGTCAACGTCGGCGAACGCACCAACGTCACCGGTTCCAAGGCGTTTGCCCGCATGATCCTGAACGGCCAGTTCGACGAGGCGCTGGCCGTGGCCCGCCAGCAGGTGGAGAACGGCGCGCAGATCATCGACATCAACATGGACGAGGCGATGCTCGATTCGAAGGCGGCGATGGTGCGCTTCCTGAATCTGATTGCATCGGAGCCGGACATCGCCCGCGTGCCGATCATGATCGACTCGTCGAAGTGGGACGTCATCGAGGCCGGCCTGCAGTGCGTGCAGGGCAAGGCCGTGGTGAATTCGATCTCGCTCAAGGAAGGCGAGGAGCAGTTCCGCCACCATGCCGCGCTGATCCGCCGCTATGGCGCCGCCAGCGTGGTGATGGCCTTCGACGAGAAGGGCCAGGCCGACACGTTCGAGCGCAAGACCGAGATCTGCAAGCGCAGCTACGACGTGCTGGTCAACGAGGTGGGATTCGCGCCCGAAGACATCATCTTCGACCCGAACATCTTCGCGGTTGCCACGGGTATCGAGGAGCACAACAACTACGCGGTGGACTTCATCGAGGCCACGCGCTGGATCAAGCAGAACCTGCCGTACGCGAAGGTGAGCGGTGGGGTGTCGAACGTGTCGTTCTCGTTCCGTGGCAACGACACGGTGCGCGAGGCCATCCACACCGTGTTCCTGTACCACGCCATCGAGGCGGGCATGGACATGGGCATCGTCAACGCCGGCCAGCTCGGCGTGTATGACCAGCTCGACGCCGAACTGCGCGAGCGCGTGGAAGACGTGGTGCTGAACCGCCGCGACGACGCCACCGACCGTCTGCTGGAGATTGCCGACCGCTTCAAGGGCGGCGGCCAGAAGAAGGAAGAAAACCTGGCCTGGCGTGGCACGCCCGAGGCACCGGTTCCGGTGGGCGACCGGCTGGCCCACGCGCTGGTGCATGGCATCACCACGTTCATCGTCGAGGACACCGAGGAAGTGCGCCAGCAGGTGGAAGCGCGCGGCGGCCGTCCGATCGAGGTGATCGAGGGCCCGCTGATGGACGGCATGAACATCGTCGGCGACCTGTTCGGCGCGGGCAAGATGTTCCTGCCGCAGGTGGTCAAGAGCGCCCGCGTGATGAAGCAGGCCGTGGCGCATCTGCTGCCGTACATCGAGGAAGAAAAGCGCCTGCTGGCCGAAGCCGGCGGCGACGTGCGCGCACGCGGCAAGATCGTGATCGCCACCGTGAAGGGCGATGTGCACGACATCGGCAAGAACATCGTGTCGGTGGTGCTCCAGTGCAACAACTTCGAAGTCGTGAACATGGGCGTGATGGTGCCGTGCAACGAGATCCTGGCGCGCGCCAAGGTCGAGGGCGCCGACATCGTGGGCCTGTCGGGCCTGATCACGCCGTCGCTCGAGGAAATGGCCTACGTGGCATCGGAGATGCAGCGCGACGACTACTTCCGGGTGAAGAAGATCCCGCTGCTGATCGGCGGCGCCACCACGTCGCGCGTGCACACGGCGGTCAAGATCGCGCCGAACTACGAAGGCCCCGTGGTCTACGTGCCCGATGCCTCGCGCTCGGTCAGCGTGGCGTCGAGCCTGCTGTCCGACGAGGGCGCCGCGAAGTACCTGGACGATCTGAAGACCGACTACGATCGCATCCGCGCCCAGCACGCCAACAAGAAGGCCACGCCGATGGTGTCGCTGGCCGAGGCGCGCGCCAACAAGACGCCGCTGGACTGGAGCCAGTACGTGCCGCCGAAGCCGAAATTCATCGGCCGGCGCGTGTTCCGCAACTACGACCTGTCGGAGCTGGCGAATTTCATCGACTGGGGCCCGTTCTTCCAGACCTGGGACCTGGCAGGCAAATTCCCGGACATCCTCAACGACGAGATCGTCGGGGAGTCGGCGCGCCGCGTGTATTCCGACGGCAAGAGCATGCTGGCCCGCCTGATCCAGGGCCGCTGGCTGACCGCCAACGGCGTGATGGCGCTGCTGCCGGCCAACACGGTCAACGACGACGATATCGAGATCTACACCGACGAGTCGCGCAGCAAGGTGGCGCTGACCTGGCACAACCTGCGCCAGCAGAGCGAGCGTCCGGTGGTTGATGGCGTGAAGCGTCCGAACCGCTGCCTGGCCGACTTCGTTGCCCCGAAGGCAAGCGGCGTGGCCGACTATATCGGCGTGTTCGCGGTCACGGCCGGCATCGGCGTGGACAAGAAGGAAGCGCAGTTCGAAGCCGACCACGACGACTACAGCGCGATCATGCTCAAGGCGCTGGCCGACCGCCTGGCCGAGGCGTTTGCCGAATGCCTGCACCAGCGCGTGCGGACCGACCTGTGGGGCTATGACGCCGCCGAGACGCTGGACAACGACCAGCTGATCGCCGAGGCGTACCGTGGCATCCGTCCGGCGCCGGGCTATCCGGCCTGCCCGGAGCACACGGTCAAGGGCCCGATGTTCGAATTCCTGGACGCCTCCGAGATCGGCATGGGCATTACCGAGGCGCTGGCGATGACGCCTGCCGCGTCGGTGAGCGGCTTCTACCTGTCGCATCCGGACTCCACGTACTTCAGCGTGGGCAAGATCGGCCAGGACCAGCTTGACGATATGGTGGCGCGTCGCGGTGAAGACCGCACGGCGCTGGAGCGCGCACTGGCGCCTAACCTGTAAGCGGCTTCGCTGCAGCTGTAAGCAGTTGCAATGACCGGGGCGCCGCGCGACAGCGGCGCCCCGGTTTTTTTATGGCCCGCCCGCTGCCGGGACCGTTGCCACCGCCGTTGAAACGTAAGGGAAATACGACGAATCCGTTATCCGGCGCGGCCTGTGGGACGCCGGCCGACAATGTTCGCAATGTCTTCACGACTGCTTACAGAACCTGACAAGTGCTCACAGACCGGCATGGATCGGCTCCATAGACTGGAACCCAGTTCACGTGACACCGCGTGAATGCCGCAGCGAATGTTTCGCTGCGGAGCATTCAGTAAAGGAGTCTCTCCCATGAAGAAGCTGCTGATCTCCCTGTCCGCCCTGTCGATTGCCGCCGCCTCGTCCTTCGCGATGGCCCAAGGCACCGGTGCCACGGTTGGCACCCAAGCGGGCGTCGGCGCCTCCGTGAACGCACCCTCGCAGAATGCCAGCCCGAATGCCGGTGTGAACGCCGGCGGCGCGGCCGGTGGCGCGGTGACCCCGGCCAGCCCGAGTTCGGCGGATCCGGGCAGCAAGGCCAGCCTGGGCGGAAAGGCGGGCGCCGACACCTCGATGTCGTCAACGCCCACCGAGAAGGAAAACAAGGGCAAGCACACCGGCCATGCCAAGGCCAAGTCGAAGAAGGGTGACCTGGGCGCCAACGCCGGGGCCGGCGCCGATGCCGGTACCAAGATCCAGTAGCCGCAGGACGGGATGACGGGGCGGGCCCTCCAGACCGCCCCCATCCCGGCAGCAGGCAAATGGACTGACGGACGCCTTCGGGCGTCCGTCTTGCGTTTGGGCGCGCCGCTCCCGGGGTGCGCCGCACTGCAGCATTTTCCATTCCCCTGCGCCCGCGCGCGGCGCTTGTCAGCCCGCCCTGCGGGTGTCGCCGTGGCGCGTCATGTCAGCCTGACACCGACATATTCGGCGTCGCGTCGGCACTACAATGCAGGAAACCGGCCCGGGCCGTGCTTCGGCAGGCGGGCCACCCCCTCACCGTGGAGACACCGATGATCCGCGTCTTGATCGCCGACGATCATGAGATCGTGCGCGCTGGTCTGCGCCAGTTCATTTCAGAGGAACCCGACATCAAGGTGACGGGCGAAGCCGCCAGCGGCGACGAAGTGATGGCGCAGTTGCGCGACAGCGAGTTCGACGTACTCGTACTCGATATTTCCATGCCGGATCGCAACGGCATCGATGTGCTGAAGCTGATCCGGCAGCGTTTGCCCAACCTGCCGGTGCTGATCCTGTCCACCTATCCCGAAGACCAGTACGCGATCAATCTGATCCGTGCCGGCGCCTCGGGCTACCTGACCAAGGAATCCGCGCCGGACGACCTGGTCAAGGCCATCCGCACGGTGGCCCAGGGCCGCCGCTACGTGAGCCCCACCGTGGCAGACCTGCTGATCGGCGGGCTCGACAAGCCGACCGAACAGCCGGTGCACCAGACCCTTTCCGAGCGCGAGTTCCAGATCTTCTGCAAGCTCTCGCGCGGACAGTCGGTGTCGGTGATTGCCGACGAACTATTCCTGAGCGTGAAGACCGTGAGCACCTACCGCTCCCGCATCCTGGAGAAGATGGGCATGAAGACCAATGCCGACCTGACCTACTACGCCATCAAGAATGGGCTCGTGGAATAGGCCGGACTTTGGAATCCTCGTGCCAGAACCGTTAATCGTTCATCTCTTCGCCTGACAGTTGCCAAGCGCCATGCCGGAGCAAGCCACGGCCTCCTCGAACCGTTCGCTGCGGGTCCTCCTGATCGAGGACTCCGAAGTATTGCGAGGCATGCTGCTGGAATACCTGACGGCCTTCCCGTTCGTCGAGTCGGTGGACTGGGCCGACACCGAAAGCGGCGCGGTGAAGCTGGCCACCCACGGCCAGTACGATGTGTCGATCGTCGACCTGCAGCTGCGCCAGGGCAACGGCATCAACGTGCTGCGTGAAATGCAGAAGGCCGGGCTGTCGGGCATCCGCATCGTCTACACCAACCATGCGCAGGTATCGATGTACCGGCGCCAGTGCGCCGAGGCCGGTGCCGACTATTTCTTCGACAAGTCGCTCGAACTGGAACAGGTGTTCCGCGTGATCGAGGACTACGCGACCTCCGCCTCCTGATACCCGTCTGACGAAGCTCGGGCGTGGCCTGGCCGTCGCCATCGGCCCCGGATGGGTCCCGCCGCGTGCGGGCTCAGACTTCGGTGGTTTCCTCGGGCGGCGCCAGCACAGATGTGGTCAGTGGCACCTCGACGCGGATCGAAACGCCTTGGCCCGGCACCGAATCCACGTGCATCGTCCCGCCCAGTGCCAGCACCCGCTGCTCCATGCCCAGCAGGCCATGATGGCCGCCGGTGCTGCCGGCGTCGAAATCGGGCGGCAGGCCGCGGCCGTCGTCCCGGATTGCCAGCGTGAGCTGTTGCGCGGTGCAGGCCAGCGATACGGAAATGTGCTGCGCCTCGGCGTACTTGCTGGCGTTGTTCAGCGATTCCTGCACGATCCGGTACAGCGCGATGGCCGCGTTGTCGCGCAGCGGCGGCAGCGATTCGGGCAGGTCGACCTGGGTTTCCCACTGGTTGCGGGCGCCCACGTCTTCCACCTGCTGCACGATGGCCTCGCGCAGCCCCAGGTTCAGCAGCACCGTGGGGCGCAGGTCCTCGATCAGCCGGCGCTTGATCTGGATGGCCTGGTCGGCATGCTGCATCACGCGCGTGATCTTGTCGCGCGCCTCGGGGTGCGTCTGTTGCACCCGCATCTTTACCCAGTGCAGGTCGAGCTTGATGGCGGTCAGGATGGCGCCCAGTTCGTCGTGCAGTTCGCGCGACAGGCGCGTCTTCTCGTCCTCGGTCACGCGCTGCAGGTGGGCCGCCAGTGCCGACAACTGCCGCGTGCGCGCGCGGACCTTGCGATCCAGCCGGGCACTTTCCTCTTCGAGCTGTTCGCGCGCCGCCTCGGCCATCGTCATGCGTCGCTGATGGCCCATGCCCACGGCCACGAGCAGCAGGATGTTGATCGCGGTCAGCAGCCCGATGCCGTAGCGGGACAGCTGCAGGTCGTGCTCGGCTGCCTCCAGGTTGTGGGTGACCGTGCCCGATTCGCGCACCTGCAGGTGTTCCAGTCCGCGCCGGGCGCTTTCCATGGTCTGCTTGCCGAAGTCGGTGCGGATCATGTCCAGCGCCACGTCGACGTCGCGCTTGCCGTAGACCAGCGTCAGCGCCATCTCGTTGAGCTTGCGCGTGACGAACTGCGAGGCCTCGCCGAACTGGCGCAGCCCTTCGGGATCATTGGCGTAGTGCTGGCGGATGCGCGACATCAGCTCGCTGATATGGGGCAGCGCCTTGTAGTACGGGTCCAGGTAGCTTTCCTTGCCGGTCAGCAGGAAACCGCGCTGGCCGGCTTCGGCGTTGACCAGCTCGGCGATCAGCTCGCCCAGGTCGCTTTGCAGCTGCTGCGAGCGGATGGCTTCGGTATAGCCCTCGCGCAGGCGCAGGTTTCCGGTCTCAGATGCGATCAGAACGGCCAGTGTCAGCACGATGCCGCCGGCAAGCAGCAGGGTGTTTCTCAGGAGTAGGGAATGCTTGGCCATCTGAAGTCACTGGTTGATGCGCTGCCGCGGCAGGGCGGAAGAGCGGCCATGGAATCACATCGTCATGTAGCGGTCAATCGTACCGGGCCGCCGCGCGTATCGCATCCGGCGCGAAGCGGCGCCCGCTGTAGGACTTGGCTGACATCTGAATCGGTCTGGTTTCGGTGTGCGGTCAAAGGGTGGAACCCTACGATGAGGCTATGAGCTTGCGCACCGTGGCGCAAGCCGAACGCACCACCAGCCGTCAGGCCGGTTGCGCTCGCTAACCTCGGGAGACTGGTCATGCTGTACTACGCACTCGTCTTTTTCATTGTCGCCCTGGTGGCGGCCATTTTCGGCTTCGGTGGTATTGCAGCCGGCGCGGTGGAAATCGCGAAGATCCTGTTCTTTATCTTCCTGGTCGTGGCGCTGGTGGCGGCCGTGATGGGGCTGGTGCGCCGACGGTAAGCGCAGCAGCACGCGTTGCCTGACTGGGGGACCGGCAGGCAACTCCGCCAGGGACTGGACAAAGGAGTATCCATGCTCACGCAGAATCCAAAGATCCGCAAGGAAATCAATCATCTGCAAGACAGCGCCGATTCGGCCGTACGCCAGCTCCGGCATGCCGCCCGTGATACCCGCGATGCGGTGGGGCCGGTGTCGGACGAGGTGAAGGCGCTGATCGCGCAACTCCAGCAAACCATCGACGTACTGGCGCACGAAGGCTCCGCCGAAGGCATGGCCGCGGGCCGCCGCCTGCGGGCCCGGGCCCACGAACTGTCCGACCGCATGCGCGAGCGTGGCCGCGACGGCGTGCACTGGGCGCGCGACCAGATGGATGTGGCCGTCGACAATGGCCGCCAGCGCGTGGTGGAGTCGCCGCTCAAGGCGGTAGGCGTGGCCGCGCTGATCGGCGCGTGTATCGGGCTGATGCTGGCCGGCCGGCGCAACGGCGACTAGCGCGATCCAGGGCGATTCAGGGCGATTCAGGGCGCAGGTGGCGCCCAGGTCGCCAGCGCCACAGGACGCACACAGATACGCAGGTTGGCAGGACGAATTCCAGGGTCTCTCCCCTTACCCCTGCAGCAACCCCCTTTCCGGATATATCCCTGATCCGGGACGCCCGGGCACCAAGCGGTGTCCGGGTTCTTTTTTGCGCGCCACGCATGCATGGCCGCAACCTTACAATTGGCTTTCCAGGGGTGGGCGAATCAAGGCGGGCGGCCCGGACAGGCCGCCGTTCAGAGGGGGCACCGGCGCTGTGACGTGGCGCGCCGGCGGGTAACGATCAGGCCGGGGGCCGGCGATGCAGGCTCAGACGCCCCACATCACGTCGGCGCCTTCCTTCTGCGACAGGCGCAGCATGTCCAGGAACGGGTAGGCTCGCTGCCCCAGGTGCAGCGGCTCTTCTTCCCGGTCGTCTTCCGGGCCCGGGTGGACCGTGGTATCGGCGGGATGCACCTTCCTGGCGTCCTGCACGGCCGCTTCCAGCTTGCGGATTGCCGCCGGCATTTCCTCGGTCGTGATCACCCCGCGTTCGCCCAGATGCTTGCCAATGATGCCAAGCAGCGTGATGGCAAGGTCCTTCATCATGATCAGGTCCTGCGCCGCGTGGGATTTGAAGGTGATCAGCATGATGTTTCCTTTCACGAGTGGCGACATGACTGGCGCGGGGCGCACAGGTCGTCGCATGATGTCAGCATAGCACCTGATAAAATTCCGCGTTTCCCGATTTCCACTGCCGGTGCACGCGGCGGGGCCTTCACTTTCCAGCCCCTCCGAGCCCGGACGCATTCCAGCTTTCCAAGGCCCAGATATCCATGCTGCCTGTTCAGACCTCCCAACTCGCCGCCGCGTTCACCGATGCCGTGCGCGCGCTTGCCCCGGCCGACGCCGCCCTGCCCGCGGTCACGTTCGAGCGCCCCAAGCAGGCCGCTCACGGCGATCTGGCCTGCAACATCGCCATGCAGGTGGCAAAGGCGCTGAAGACCAACCCGCGCGAACTGGCGCAGAAGGTGGTTGACGCGGTCAAGGCAGATCCGCGCGCATCGGCGCTGGTGGCGGCCCTGGAGATCGCCGGCCCCGGCTTTATCAACCTGCGCCTGAGCCCGGCGGCCCGCGCCGAGGTGCTGCGCGCGGTGCTGGGTGACGGCGACCGCTACGGCGCGCGCCCGGCCGGCGAGCATGGCCAGGTGCTGGTGGAGTTTGTGTCCGCCAACCCGACCGGCCCGCTGCACGTCGGCCACGGCCGCCAGGCCGCGCTGGGCGACGCGCTGGCGAACCTGCTGGCCTGGCAAGGCTGGGCCGTGCATCGCGAGTTCTACTACAACGACGCCGGGGTGCAGATCCACACGCTGGCCGTGTCGGTCCAGGCACGTGCACGCGGCCTGAAGCCGGGCGACGCCGGCTGGCCCGAATCGGCCTACAACGGCGACTACATTGCCGATATCGCCGCCGACTTCCTGGCCGGCAAGACGGTCTCGGCCTCGGACGGCGAGCCGGTGACGGCCTCGGGCAACGTCGAGGACCTGGAGTCGATCCGCAAGTTCGCCGTGACCTACCTGCGCAACGAGCAGGACATCGACTTGCAGGCGTTTGGCGTGAAGTTCGACCGCTACTACCTGGAATCGTCGCTGTACAGCGACGGCCGCGTGGATGCCGCCGTGCAGTCGCTGGTCGGCAAGGGCAAGACCTACGAGAGCGAAGGCGCGCTGTGGCTGCGCACCACTGACGACGGCGACGACAAGGACCGCGTCATGAAGAAGAGCGACGGCACGTACACGTACTTCGTGCCGGACGTGGCCTACCACACCACCAAGTGGGAGCGCGGCTTCGCCAAGGTCATCAACGTGCAGGGCAGCGACCACCACGGCACCATCGCCCGCGTGCGCGCCGGCCTGCAGGGCCTGGACATCGGCATTCCGCAGGGCTACCCCGACTACGTGCTGCACAAGATGGTCACCGTGATGAAGAACGGCGAGGAGGTGAAGATCTCCAAGCGCGCCGGCTCGTACGTGACCGTGCGCGACCTGATCGAGTGGAGCAACGGTGGCGACGAGACCATCCGCGGCTGCCTGGAAGCCGGTGTGGCCGACTGGCCGGCGCACTTCACGCGCGGCCGCGACGCCGTACGCTTCTTCCTGCTGTCGCGCAAGGCCGACACCGAGTTCGTGTTCGACGTGGACCTGGCGCTGAAGCAGAACGACGAGAACCCGGTGTACTACGTGCAGTATGCCCACGCGCGCATCTGCTCGATCTTCGAAGCCTGGGGCGGCGCCGACTGGCAGCAACGCCTGCCGGAGCTGGCAAGCGTGGATCTGGCGGCCGTGACCGCCGCCGACGTCAGCCCGCAGGCCATCGCGCTGGGCCGCCGCCTGGCCGAGTTCCCGGACATGCTGGCCGCCGCCGCCGGCGAACTGGCGCCGCACGCCGTGGCGTTCTACCTGCGCGACCTGGCCGGCGACTTCCATGCGTTCTACAACGCCGACCGCGTGCTGGTGGACGACGAGACGGTCAAGCGGGCCCGTCTGGCGCTGCTGGCCGCCACCCGGCAGGTGCTCAAGAACGGCCTGGCGGTGATCGGCGTCTCGGCGCCGCAACGGATGGACCGTGCTCCGGAGCAGGAAACGCCTGCCGCCTGAACTTCGCGTCATCGGACTGGCTCTATAATCCCCGGCAACACCGAAGAGGACTACATGCAACACAATGCAAAGCGCGCCTTGCGCGCCGTCCGCCATCGCCAGACGCAGCGTGGCGGCACGTTCCTGGGCCTGGTGCTCGGGCTGATCGTCGGCCTGGCCATTGCCGTGGTCATCGCGCTGTACATCACCAAGTCGCCGGCGCCGTTCAAGGGCAATGGCAACAACAGCCCGGCGCCGCGTCCGACCGAGCCGGGCAACGTCGCCAGCGCGCTGCCCAACCCGACCCAGCAGGCGCAGCAGGCCCAGCCGGGCGCGGAGCCGGCCGATCCGAACAAGCCGCTGTGGAGCAAGACGCCCGCCAAGCCGGTGGGCCAGCCCGAACAGCCGGCTGCGCAGCCGCCCGTGGCGACCAGCCGTCCGGCCGAGATGCCGGCCAGCACCGGCTCGGTGGCCAGCAAGCCGGCCGAAAAACCGGCGGAAAAGCCGGCCGCGCGTCCGGCCGAGAAGCCCGTGGCCGATCCCATCGCCGAGATTGCCCAGGCCGATGCCAACAAGGTGGGCTACCTGCTGCAGGTAGGCGCGTTCCGCTCGCAGGACGACGCCGACCGCCAGAAGGCCAACCTGGCGATGCAGGGCTTCGAGGCCAAGGTGACCGATCGCGATGTCAACGGCGTCAAGATGTACCGCGTCCGCCTGGGGCCGTTCAACCGGATCGAGGACATGAACCGGGCGCGCGACCGCCTGCAGTCGGCCGGTTTCGATGCCTCGGTGATCCGTTTCACGAAACAGTAATCCAGCGAAATATTCTGACCGGGGGGGCGGGTGCGAACCATGTGCCGCCGTCCCGGTCTTAGACGCTATCCAATCGCTCGTCGAGCACGTTCAACCCGTAAGGCCCTTCTGACATGAAGAAAATCGCCGCACTGATCGCCACCGCTGCCGCCGTAGGCGGCCTGCTGATGTCCGCGCCCGCCGCCATGGCCGCGCCGACGGAAGGCAAGGACTACACGGTTCTGAAAGCCCCGCAGCCGGTGCCGGCCGGCAAGATCGAGGTGACCGAGTTCTTCTGGTACGGTTGCCCGCACTGCTACGACTTCGAGCCCGAGCTTGAAGCGTGGATCAAGAAGCAGGGCAAGGACGTGGTGTTCAAGCGCGTGCCGGTGGCCTTCCGTGACGACCTGCTGCCGCATACGAAGATCTTCTACGCGCTGGAATCGCTGGGCAAGCTCGACGCCATGCACACCAAGGTGTTCGACGCCATCCACAAGCAGCGCAAGCGCATGGTCGACACCAACGAGATTGCCGATTTCATGGCCGCCAACGGCATCGACCGCAAGCAGTGGCTGGACACCTACAACTCGTTCTCGGTGACCACCAACGCGCAGCGCGCCAACAAGATCGCCGACGCCTACAAGATCGATGGCGTGCCGACCGTGGTGGTGCAAGGCAAGTACGAGACCTCGCCGTCGATCGCCGGCACCAAGTCCGCTGCCATCCAGGCCATGGACTTCCTGGTCACGGGCGTGCGCGACAAGAAGCTCTGATCGACCGCCGTCCCGGCCGGATCGACTCCAACAGCCCGGTGCAGCCGCTGCACCGGGCTGTTTTGCTTTGGGCGCGTGTGCCAATCTGCGACAGATTGCCGCGCCGGTCCCTGCCCTTGCACCCAGCCCGGGCGGCCACCCGCGCTATATTCCCACCCATGAACCCCCAGAAAATCTTCCTGACCGGCGCGTCCAGCGGCATTGGACAGGCCCTGGCCCGAGCCTATGCCGCGCAGGGCGCAACACTTGGCCTGGTGGGCCGACGTGAGGACGCGCTTCGCGCCTTTGCCGCCAGCCTGCCCAATCCCGCCGCCGTGCGGGTCTACGCCGTCGATGTCCGCGACGCGGATGCCATGCATGCGGCGGCGGCCGACTTTCTGGCGAACGTGGGATGTCCCGATGTGGTCGTCGCCAACGCGGGCGTATCGGTGGGTACCGTCGCAAGCGAGCGCGAGGACCTGGAAGTCTTCCGCACGGTGATGGATACCAACTGGTTTGGCACGCTGACCACATTCCAGCCATTTCTGGAGCCCATGCGCGCGCAGCCGCCCGGCCCGGACGGCTGGCGCGGCACGCTGGTCGGCATCGCCAGTGTGGCCGGGGTGCGCGGCCTGCCCGGCGGCGGGGCGTACAGCGCGTCGAAGTCGGCCGTGATCAAGCTGCTGGAGAGCCTGCGTTTGGAACAGTCGCACGAGCGGATTCGCGTGGTGACGATCGCACCGGGCTATATCCGTACACCGATGACCGCCCACAATCCGTACAAGATGCCGTTCCTGATGGACGCCGATGTCTTCGCCCGCAAGGCCGTGCGCAAGATTGGCGCGGGTGCGCGTTTTGCGGTGATTCCGTGGCAGATGGGCGTTGTGGCGTCGCTGCTGCATGTGATGCCGCGCTGGCTCTACGATGCGCTGTTCCGGCGCGCGCCGCGCAAGCCGCGCCAGTCGCGGAGCGCATGATGTGGACCGATGCGGTGGGACACGTGCATGGTACGGCCGAGGGCACGGTGCGCATCGCGTCGCTGGTGCCGTCGATCACGGAACTGCTGTTCGACCTGGGGCTGGCTGACCGGATCGTGGCGCGCACCGGCTTCTGCATCCATCCGGAGCCGGCTGTACGCGCCGTGGCAAAGGTGGGCGGTACCAAGGACGTCAAGCTCGACCGCCTGCGCGCGCTGGCGCCGACGCATGTGATCGTCAATATCGACGAGAACCGGCGCGAGACCGTGGAGGAGATCCGAAGCTTCGTGCCGCACGTGATCGTCACGCATCCGTGCGGGCCAGAGGACAATTTCGCGCTCTATGCCCTGCTGGGCGGCATCTTCGGGCGGCAGGCCGAGGCCGAACCGCTGGCGGCCGGGCTGCGGGGCGCGCTCGACGCGTTGCGCGCCAGGTCGTGGCCCGCCCGCCGCGTGCTCTATGCGATCTGGCAGGACCCGTGGATGACGGTGTCGCGCGACACCTATATCAGCCAGATGCTTGCACTGGTGAACTGGGCCACGTGGCCCGATACGGCGCCGCAGGCGTGCGTCGATGGCGATTGCAGCCGCCCGAACGCGGCTGGCGAGCGTTATCCGACCTTCCGCTGGAGCGATGCCCTGGTGCGTGACCTGGATGCCGTGCTGTTGTCCACCGAGCCGTACCGCTTTACCGAAGACCATGCCGACGCGCTGGAGCGGCAGATCGGCAAGCCGGTGCTGCTGGTGGATGGCGAGATGCTGTCGTGGTACGGCAGCCGCGCCGTGGCCGGCGCGCGCTACCTCAAGACACTGGCTGAGGGCTTCTAGCGCTCAGCCAGCCAAGGCCGCTCAGGCCTTGGTAAAGCGGACGACGCCGTCGTCGCCCACCTGCCGCGCCAGTTCGCCGCGATGCCACAGCGCGTGCAGGTGCGCCAGCGCCTCGCCCATCGCGAAGGTCAGCTGGTGGATGTCGAACTGGCGGCGGAAAATCACCCCGACGATATCGTGCGCGTTGCACGGCTTTTCGGCGCACGCGGCCAGCGTTTCGGCCAGGCGGTCGACATGGTGCTCCCGTAGCTGCAGGATCCGCGTATGGAGATTGCGGAATGGCCGGCCGTGCGACGGCAGGATCAGCACGTCGCCGGGCAGGTCGTCGTACTTGCCCAGCGAATCGAGATAGAGCTGCAGCGGATTGGCTTCGGGCTCCATGTCGAACACGCTCACATTCGTCGAAATGCGAGGCAGCACCATGTCGCCGGAGATCAGCACGTTGGTGGCTGCGTTGTACAGCGCCACGTGCTCGGGGGCGTGGCCGTAGCCGGTGATGACGTGCCACGAAGCCGTGGCCGGGTCGGCGCCGATCTGCACGGTGTCGCCGTCCATCAGGCGGCGGTACTGGGTGGGCAGGCCGGGCACCAGCGACGGGTAGTAGCTCTTGCGGGCCCGCAGCTTTTCGAGATTGTCGGGGTCGGTCAGGCCATGGCGCGCGAAGTGGCTGGCCGCGAAGTCGCCGCCCGCATTGGAGCCGACGCCCGAGCCGCCGGCCATCACGCGGGCCGACATGTAGTCGCCCAGGCTCATCCACAGCCGTACGTCCCAGCGCTTGCAGATCCAGTGCGCCAGGCCCACGTGGTCGGGGTGGCAATGCGTGACCAGCACGCGCAGCACGGGCAGGCCTTCCAGCTCGTTGGCGAAAATGGTCTCCCAATGGGCCTGGATGGTGTCGTTGGTGATGCCGCAATCGACGATGGTCCAGCCATCGCGGCCGTCGATACGGTCGCGCAGCAGCCACAGGTTGATATGGTCCAGCGCAAAAGGCAGCGGCATGCGCAGCCAGTACACGCCCGGCGCCACTTCCTGACGCGTGCCCGGTTCGGGCATGGTGTCGCCAAACGGATATTGGAGCTGATGTTCGAGTGCGTTCATGGGGTTTGTCTCGTCAATAACGGCGTGCTCGGGGGGCACGCTCTTGTCCGGATTGTCACGCGCGGCAGTTGACGCTAACGTTAACGTCAATTCGCAAACCATGCACGGTCATCTTAGACGAAAAAGTTGATCATGCAACGAATCCGCGAACGATCGTTCATTTTTTAGCAGGACGCCATATGTCGGCCCAGCCATCTTCCGCCACCTACACGATTACCGATCTTGCACGCGAATTCGAAGTAACGCCGCGCGCGATCCGCTTCTACGAGGACCAGGGCCTGCTGTCGCCTGACCGGGAGGGGCCCAGCGGCCGCAAGCGCGTCTACAACGGCCGCGAACGCACGCGGCTGAAGCTGACGCTGCGCGGCAAAAGGTTAGGGCTTACTCTCAATGAAATCCGCGAAATTCTGGATCTCTATGAGTCGCCACGCGATACGGCGCCGCAGCTGGAGCGCTTCCTGCACTTGCTGGCCCAGCACCGCGGCACGCTGGAGCGGCAGATGGAAGACCTGCAGGCCCAGCTGGCTGAAATCGACCAGCATGAACGCCAGTGCAAGGCGCTGCTGGCGACACACCATGACGCCGGCCACACCCGCACGGCCTGATCCTGCCGCGAAGTCGACACTTCGTGGCAACTCCAATTGACGTTTACGTAAACGTCAATAAAATAGCTCCGACCTATTCAATACCGAACCCTGCGCGATCCACGGCAGATCCAGCGACAGAACCAGGAGACAACACCATGACCGAACTTCCGGGCCTCAAATTCGACCTTGGCGAAGACATCGAGATGCTGCGCGAATCGGTGCGCAGCTGGGCCCAGGCCGAACTGGCGCCGCGCGCCGGCGAGATCGATCGCACCGACCAGTTCCCGATGGACGCCTGGAAGAAGATGGGCGACCTGGGCGTGCTGGGCATCACCGTGGCCGAGGAGTACGGCGGTGCCAACATGGGCTACCTGGCCCACATGATCGCGATGGAGGAAATCAGCCGCGCGTCGGCGTCGGTGGGTCTGTCGTATGGCGCCCATTCGAACCTGTGCGTGAACCAGATCCACCGCAATGGCACGGCCGCGCAGAAGGCGAAGTACCTGCCGAAGCTGGTATCTGGCGAATGGATTGGCGCGCTGGCGATGAGCGAGCCGAACGCCGGGTCGGACGTGGTCAGCATGAAGCTGCGTGCCGATTTCAAGGGCGACCGCTTTGTGCTGAACGGCACCAAGATGTGGATCACCAACGGCCCCGACTGCGACGTGCTGGTGGTCTACGCCAAGACCGAGCCCGACCTGGGCGCGCGCGGCATGACCGCCTTTATCGTCGAAAAGGGCATGAAGGGGTTCTCGGTGGCGCAGAAGCTGGACAAGCTCGGCATGCGCGGCTCGCACACGGGCGAACTGGTGTTCCAGGACGTGGAGGTGCCGGTGGAGAACATCCTCGGGGCCGAAAACGGCGGCGCCAAGGTGCTGATGAGCGGGCTGGACTACGAACGCGCGGTGCTTTCCGGGGGGCCGGTCGGCATCATGCAGGCGTGCATGGACGTGGTGACGCCGTATATCCACGACCGCAAGCAGTTCGGCCAGAGCATCGGCGAATTCCAGTTGATCCAGGGCAAGGTGGCCGACATGTACACGACGCTGCAGGCGGCCCGCAGCTACCTGTACACGGTGGGCAAGAACCTGGACGCGCTGGGCACCGACCACGTGCGACAGGTGCGCAAGGACTGCGCCGCGGTGATCCTGTACACCGCCGAAAAGGCCACGTGGATGGCCGGCGAGTCGGTGCAGATCCTGGGCGGCAACGGCTATATCAACGAATACCCGGTGGGGCGCCTGTGGCGTGATGCCAAGCTATACGAGATTGGTGCGGGGACATCGGAAATCCGCCGCATGCTGATTGGCCGCGAGCTGTTCGCGGAAACGATGTAAGCCCGGAAAGTGATCCCGGAGGCGTTCGTGGCTTACCCGAGGGTAAGTACCGAACGCCATTACAATTTCGACTGCCAGCCGTTCTCCCGATTGTCCGGAACTTTCGAGTCATGTCCCCCTTTCCCAAGCTGCTCGCCTCGCAGATTGCCTACGATGTGGCGCGGACCATGCTGGACGGATTCGACAAGCACTACCGGCTGTTCCGCGAGGCCGGCGTCACGGCCAAGGCGCGCTTCGAGGCTTGCGACTGGCATGGCCTGCAGGCGCTGCAGCGCGACCGCATCGCGTTCTACAACGATCGGGTGCGCGAGGCCGTGGAGACGCTGCAGGACGAATACGACGCCGAGCGTATCGACGACGATATCTGGCAGCAGATCAAGCTCCACTACATTGGCCTGCTGACCAACCACCACCAGCCCGAACTGGCCGAGACCTTCTTCAACTCGGTCTGCACGCGCATCCTGCATCGCTCGTACTTCAACAACGACTTCATCTTCGTGCGCCCGGCCGTCTCGACCGAGTACATCGAGAACGAGGAATCGCCCACCCGGCCCACCTATCGGGCCTATTACCCGGGCAGCCGCGAAGGCATGGCCGCCTGCTTCGAGCGGATCGTCCACAACTTCCAGCTCGACGTGCCGTTCGAGGACCTGAAGCGCGACGTCGGCTACGTGCTGCGCGCGCTCGACGAGCACGCCGGGGAATTCCGCGTGGCCGCGAATTTCCAGGTGCATACGCTGTCGTCGCTGTTCTTCCGCAACAAGACGGCGTTCATCATCGGCCGGGTGCTGAACGGCGACCAGACGTATCCGATGGCGATTCCGGTGGTGCACGGGCCGTCCGGCAAGCTGGTGCTCGACACGGTGCTGTTGCGCCCCGAACAGCTGCTGGTGCTGTTCTCGTTCGCACATGCCTATTTCCTGGTCGACATGGAGATCCCGTCGGCGTACGTGACCTTTCTCCGCGACCTGCTGCCGCGCAAGTCGCGGGCGGAGATCTACACCTCGCTGGGGCTGCAGAAGCAGGGCAAGAACCTGTTCTATCGCGACTTCCTGCACCATCTGCAGCATTCGTCGGACAAGTTCGTGGTGGCGCCCGGCATCAAGGGGCTGGTGATGCTGGTGTTCACGCTGCCGTCGTTCCCCTATGTTTTCAAGGTGATCCGCGACGAATTCCCGGCGCCCAAGGAAACCACGCGCGCGCTGGTGAAATCGAAGTACCAGCTCGTGAAGCAGCACGACCGCGTGGGCCGCATGGCCGATACGCTGGAATATTCGGACGTTGCCTTTCCGCTGTCGCGCTTCGACGACGCGCTGCTGCGCGAACTGACCCGGCATGTGCCGTCGATGCTCGAATACCAACGCAGCAGCGACGGCAGCGACGAGATCGTGGTGCGCCACCTGTATATCGAGCGGCGCATGACCCCGCTGAACATCTGGCTGCAGGAAGGCACCGACGCCCAGGTGGACCACGGCATCCAGGAATATGGCGATGCCATCAAGGAGCTGATTGCCGCGAACATTTTCCCCGGCGACATGCTCTACAAGAATTTCGGCGTCACGCGGCACGGCCGCGTGGTGTTCTACGACTACGACGAAATCGAGTACCTGACCGACTGCAATATCCGGCGCGTGCCCGAGCCGCGCAACGAGGAAGAGGAAATGTCCGGCGAGGTGTGGTACACCGTACATCCGCACGACATCTTCCCGGAGACCTATCGCACGTTCCTGCTCGGGGATCCGCGCGTGCGGGCCGCGTTCCTGCGGCACCATTCCGATTTCTTTGACGCCGCCATGTGGCAGCAACACAAGGACCGGCTGCTGGCCGGCCATGTACATGACTTTTTTGCCTATCCACAACAAGAACGCTTCATTCACCGCTACGGCGCAGCAACAATCGACCACGCAAGGAGGGCAGCATGACTGATGCCATCGCCCAACTGTTCCGCAACAATCGCGAGTGGGTAGATCGCGTCAACGCGGAAGACCCGACATTCTTCACCCGCCTGGCCAACCAGCAGGCGCCCGAATACCTGTGGATCGGCTGCTCGGATTCGCGCGTGCCCGCCAACCAGATCCTGGGCCTGGCACCGGGCGAGGTGTTCGTCCATCGCAATATCGCCAATGTGATCTCGCACAGCGACCTCAACGCGCTGTCGGTGATCCAGTTCGCCGTGGAAGTGCTGAAGGTGCGCCACATCACCGTGGTGGGCCACTACGGCTGCGGCGGCGTGAAAGTGGCGCTCAAGCGCGAGCGCGTGGGCCTGTGCGACAACTGGCTGCGCCACGTGCAGGACGTGGCCGACAAGCATTCGGCCTACCTGGGCACCGTGCTGCGCGAAGACGACGCCCATACGCGCCTGTGCGAGCTGAACGTGATCGAGCAGGTCAACAACATCTGCCAGACCACCGTGCTGCAGGACGCCTGGGACCGTGGGCAGCAGGTGACCGTGCACGGCTGGATCTACGGCGTGTCCGACGGCCTGCTGCGCGACCTGGGCATGGCCGCCAGCAGCAACGACGAATTGCAGGCGCAGATTGCGGCCGCCCTGCAGCAATACGGCGATCCGCCACAAGCATCGATTCGCTGATCGACTACGACTGAAGCCCACCTGCTTCGAGGAGACACAGACATGCAAAATCCGAACGACCCGATCGTCATCGTTTCCGCCGCACGCACCCCGATGGGTGCGTTCCAGAGCGAACTGAGCAGTCTGACGGCGCCGCAGCTTGGCGCCGCCGCCATCCGCGCCGCCGTGGAGCGTGCCGGTATCAAGCCGGAGCAGGTGCAGGAAGTGGTATTCGGCTGCGTGCTGCCTGCCGGACAGGGCCAGGCGCCAGCGCGGCAGGCCGCGCTGGGCGCGGGGCTGCCGCTGGACGTGGCCTGTACCACGGTCAACAAGATGTGCGGCTCGGGCATGCGGGCGGCCATGTCGGTCTACGACGGCCTGCTGGCCGGCTCGTTCGATATCGCCGTGGCGGGCGGCATGGAAAGCATGACGAACGCGCCGTACCTGATTCCGAAGGGCCGTGGCGGCTACCGTATCGGCCACGGCATGATCTACGACCACATGATGCTGGACGGCCTGGAGGATGCCTACGACAAGGGCCGCGCCATGGGCACGTTCGGCGAGGACTGTGCCGCCAAATACCAGTTCACGCGCGAGCAGCAGGATGCCTTTGCGATGGAGTCGGTGCGCCGCGCCCAGCACGCCACCGAGGCCGGCGATTTCCGCTGGGAGATCACGCCGGTCACGGTGTCGGGCAAGGGCGGCGACACGGTCATCGACACCGACGAAGGTCCGCGCCGCATCAAGGTGGACAAGATCCCGTCGCTGAAGCCGGCCTTCTCCAAAGACGGCACGATCACCGCCGCATCGTCTTCGTCGATCAACGACGGCGCCGCCGCGCTGGTGATGATGCGCGAATCCACCGCGAAGCAACTGGGCCTGGTGCCGATCGCGCGCATGCTGGGCCATACGTCGTACGCACAGGCGCCGGGCTGGTTCACGACCGCGCCGGTCGAGGCCATCGCCAGGCTGTACCGCAAGCTGGACTGGACCACCGACAGCGTGGACCTGTTCGAGATCAACGAAGCGTTCGCCGTCGTACCGATGGCCGCCATGCACGACCTCAAGATTCCGCATGACAAGGTCAACATCCATGGCGGCGCTTGCGCGCTGGGCCATCCGATCGGGGCGTCGGGCGCGCGCATCATGACCACGCTGATCGGCGCGCTGCGCAAGACGGGCGGCAAGCGTGGCGTCGCCAGCCTCTGCATCGGCGGGGGCGAAGCCACCGCTGTCGGAATCGAGATCGTCTGATCGGCACTGACCACCACACACGACAACAAGCAGGAGTTTCGCCATGCCTACCGCGCTCGTTCTTGGTGCTTCCCGAGGTCTGGGCCTTGAATTCGTCCGGCAGTACCGCGCCGACGGCTGGCGCGTGGTAGCCGCCGCGCGCAGCGCCGAAGGCGTGGAGGCGCTCAAGGCGCTGGGCGCCGAAGCCCACCAGATCGACCTGACCGACGCCGGTGCGGTGGCGGGCCTGGGCTGGAAGCTCGATGGCGAGTCGTTCGACGTGGCGATCTACAACGCCGGCGTGATCGGCCCGCGCACCGAAGGCGCGCAGCCCATCGCGCAGCAGGACTTCGACGCCGTGATGCACACCAATGTGCTGGGGCCGATGATGGCCCTGCCACTGGTGCTGCCGTTCGTCGAGACCGGCAATCACGGCCGCGGCGGCGTGCTGGCCGTACTGTCATCGAAGATGGGCAGTATCGGCGGGATGGACAGCAACGGCGCATGGATGTATCGCATCAGCAAGGCGGCGGCCAACGCGGTGCTCAAGAGCGTGTCGCTGGACGCGCGCCATGCGATCTGCGTGGCGCTGCATCCGGGCTGGGTGCAGACCGACATGGGCGGCCCCAATGCCGACCTGACGCCGCAGCAGAGCGTGACCGGCATGCGCCGCACGCTGGCCGGCCTGACGCACAACGACAACGGCAGCTTCCACAACTACGATGGCACGGCTATCCCCTGGTAAGGACCGACGCTCATGCTGCTGACCCCCGAGCAGGAAATGATCCGTGACGCCGTGCGCCAGTTTGCGCAGGACGTCATTGCGCCGCAGGCCGCGCAGTGGGACCGCGACAAGACCTTCCCCAAGGACGTGCACAAGGAACTGGCACGCCTGGGCGCCTACGGCGTGGCCGTGCCCGAGGAACTGGGCGGCGCCGGGCTCGACTACCTGTCGCTGGCCCTGATCCTGGAGGAGATCGCCGCAGGCGATGGCGGCACGTCCACCGTCATCAGCGTCAACAACTGCCCGGTCTGCAGCATGCTGATGGCCTTTGCCAGCGACGCGCAGAAGCAGCGCTGGCTGGTGCCGCTGGCCCGTGGCGAGATGCTTGGCGCGTTCTGCCTGACCGAGCCGCATGTCGGTTCCGACGCCTCGGCGCTGCGCACCACGGCCACCCGCGATGGCGACCACTACGTGCTGAACGGTGTGAAGCAGTTCATCACCAGCGGCAAGCATGCCGATGTGGCGATCGTGATGGCGGTGACCGACAAGGCAGCCGGCAAGCGCGGCATCAGCGCCTTCGTGGTGCCGACGTCCACGCCCGGCTATATCGTGGCCCGCCTGGAAGACAAGCTCGGGCAGCATTCGTCGGACACCGCCCAGATCGTGTTCGAGGACTGCCGTATCCCTGCCGACTGCCTGCTGGGCGAGGAAGGGGCGGGCTACAAGATGGCACTGTCGGGGCTCGAAGGCGGCCGTATCGGCATTGCGTCGCAGAGCATCGGCATGGCGCGCGCCGCATTCGAGGCTGCGCTGGCCTATGCCAAGGAGCGCGAAAGCTTCGGCCAGCCGCTGTTCCAGCACCAGGCCGTGCAGTTCCGCCTGGCCGACATGGCGACCCAGATCGACGTGGCGCGGCAGATGGTCTGGCACGCCGCCTCGCTCAAGGACGCCGGCCGGCCCTGCCTCAAGGAGGCCGCCATGGCCAAGCTGTTCGCCAGCGAAATGGCCGAGCGCGTATGCTCGGACGCGATCCAGGTGTTCGGCGGTTACGGCTATGTGAACGATTTCCCGGTCGAACGGATCTATCGGGATGTGCGCGTGTGCCAGATCTACGAAGGCACCAGCGACATCCAGAAGATCCTGATCGCCCGCGCGCTTGGATGACAGACCAGACGTTCCCCTGAAACCGTCGCACCCGAACCGGAGCCCCTCGCGATGACCGCACCGATCGATTTCTACTTCGACTTTTCCTCGCCCTACGGCTACTTTGCCAGCACCCGCATCGACGAGCTGGCCCAGAAGTACGGCCGCGGCGTGATGTGGCATCCGGTGCTGCTGGGCGTGGTGTTCAAGACCACCGGCTCGTCGCCGCTGCCGTCGATTCCGCTCAAGGGCGAGTATTGCTGGCGCGATTTCGAGCGCACCGCGCAGTTCCACGGCATCGACTACAAGCGCCCGACGCACTTCCCGCTGCCGACGCAGCACGCCGCCCGCGCCATGCTGTGGCTGCAGAACCATCACGGCGCCGACCTGGCCGCCGCGTTCGCCAAGGCCGTGTACCGCGCGCTGTTCGTCGACGACCTGAACATCGCCGAGCCGGCCGAGCTGGCGAAGCTGGCCGAGGCCCTGGGCGTCGACCCGGTGGCAATGAACGAGGGCGCCACGAGCTACCAGATCAAGGACCAGCTGAAGGCCGAGATCGACGTGGCGATGGCCAAGGGCGTCTTTGGCTCGCCGTTCGTGATCATCGACGGCGAACCGTTCTGGGGCTTCGACCGCTTCGAGCAGATCGAGGCCCACCTGAAGAGCCGGCGGCAGACCGAACTGCGCGCCGTCGGCGGCAACGAACTCAACAAGGAAAAGAAACCCGCATGACCGCAGCAAACCAGGCCGCACGCTTCGATTGCGTGATCTTCGACTGTGACGGGGTTCTCGTCGACAGCGAGCCGATCGTCCATCGCGTGCTGAACCGCGTGCTCAACGAGCTTGGCATCGAGATCACGCTCGAGGAATCCATGAAGTGGTTCCTCGGCCGTGCGGTGCGCGACGAACTGGGCAATATCGAGGCGCGTCTCGGCAAGCCGCTGCCGCGCAACTTCCTGTCCGAATGGTTCGTGCGGCGCGACGCCGCGCTGATCGAGGAACTGGAAGCCGTGCCGCATATCCGCCAGACCATCGAAGCGATCAAGGCGCGTGGCCTGCCGGTGTGCGTGGCATCGGGCGCGGACCGTATCAAGGTCAAGCTGCAGCTGACGCATACCGACCTGCTGGGGCTGTTCGTCGACCCGCAAGACCAGCGCGAGCATATCTTCTCGGCCACCGAGGTCGAGCACAGCAAGCCCGCACCGGACGTCTACCTGCTGGCCGCGCGCACGATGGGCGTGGAGCCGTCGCGCTGCGCCGTGGTGGAAGACAGCCCCACCGGCGCCACCGCCGGCGTGGCCGCGGGCATGACCGTGTTTGGCTATGCCGCGCGCACCGATGCCGACGAACTGCGTGCGGTGGGCGTCAAGACCCTCTTCACCGACATGCGCAACCTGCCGGAGCTGATCGGATGACCAGAAAGCGCCAGTCCGGTGCCAGCGCGGAACCTTGCCCCTGCGGCAATGGCCCCTATGCCACGTGCTGCGGCCGCTTTCACCGTGGCGAGGCGGTGCCGGCCACGGCCGAGGCGCTGATGCGTTCGCGCTACAGCGCCTATGTGCTGGGCGACGAAGGCTGGCTGCGGCAGACCTGGCATGTGTCGACGTGTCCGCAGGACCTGTCGGCCGATGCCGGTACGCGGTGGCTCGGGCTGACGGTGAAGTCCCACGTGCAACAGGACGACACACACGCCACGGTGGCCTTCGTGGCGCGCTACAAGGTGGGCGGGCGCGCCCACCGGCTGGAAGAGCTGAGCCGCTTTGTCTTCGAGCCGCGCGAGCCTGGCACGCCGGCCCGCTGGCTCTACGTGGATGGCGACCTGAAGGAACAGGAAGGACAGGAATGACGTGCGGCGCCCGCGCGGCGCACGATCCCGGCTGAATTGGCACGACAAGCAAGAGAACACAGGAAGAGACATGCCCACGCTGGAAACCAAACTGAACGCACGCTCGGAATCGTTCAAGGCCAATGCCGAGACCATGCAGGCGCTGGTGGCCGACCTCAGGCAGAAGATCGCGAAGCTGGCCGAAGGCGGCGGCGAGGATGCCCGAGCCAAGCACCTGGGCCGCGGCAAGCTGCTGCCGCGCGACCGCGTGCAGCAGCTGCTTGATCCGGGCACGCCGTTCCTGGAACTGTCGCAACTGGCCGCGTACGACATGTACGACAATGCGGCCCCCGGCGCGGGCGTCATCACCGGCATCGGCCGTGTGGCCGGCCAGGAGTGCGTGATCGTCTGCAACGACGCCACGGTCAAGGGCGGTACCTACTACCCGATGACGGTCAAGAAGCATGTGCGCGCGCAGGAGATCGCCGAGCAGAACAACCTGCCGTGCATCTACCTGGTGGACTCCGGCGGCGCCAATCTGCCGAACCAGGACGACGTGTTCCCGGATCGCGATCATTTCGGCCGCATTTTCTACAACCAGGCCAACCTGTCGGCCAAGGGCATTCCGCAGATCGCCGTGGTGATGGGCTCGTGCACGGCCGGCGGCGCCTATGTGCCGGCGATGAGCGACGAGTCGATCATCGTCAAGAACCAGGGCACGATTTTCCTGGGCGGCCCGCCGCTGGTGAAGGCGGCCACGGGCGAGGAAGTCAGCGCCGAGGACCTGGGCGGAGCCGACGTGCATACGCGGCTGTCTGGCGTGGCCGACTACTTCGCGCAGAACGACCATCATGCGCTGAGCCTGGCCCGCAATATCGTGCAGCACCTGAATCGCCGCAAGCCGGACCAGATCCGTCTGCACGAACCGCAGGAGCCGCTGTATCCGGTGGAAGAGCTTTATGGCGTGATTCCTACCGACACGCGCAAGCCGTATGACGTGCGCGAGGTCATCGCCCGCATCGTCGACGGATCGGAATTCGACGAATTCAAGGCGCGCTACGGCACCACGCTGGTCTGCGGCTTTGCGCGGATCTGGGGCTACCCGGTGGGCATCATCGCCAACAACGGCATCCTGTTCTCGGAGTCGGCGTTGAAGGGCGCGCACTTCATCGAGCTGTGCTGCCAGCGCAAGATCCCGCTGGTGTTCCTGCAGAACATCACCGGCTTCATGGTGGGCCGCAAGTACGAGAACGAAGGCATCGCGCGCAACGGCGCCAAGATGGTGACGGCCGTGGCCACCGCCCAGGTGCCCAAGTTCACGGTGATCATCGGCGGGTCGTTCGGCGCCGGCAACTACGGCATGTGCGGCCGCGCCTATTCGCCCCGATTCCTGTGGATGTGGCCGAACGCGCGCATCTCGGTGATGGGGGGCGAGCAGGCGGCCAGCGTGCTCGCCACGGTGCGCCGCGACGGCATCGAGTCGAAGGGCGGCCAATGGGGCGCCGACGAGGAAGAAGCATTCAAGGCCCCGATCCGCGACCAGTACGAGCGCCAGGGGCATCCGTACTACGCCAGCGCGCGGCTCTGGGACGATGGTGTCATCGACCCGGCGCAGACCCGCACGGTGCTGGGCCTCGGTCTTTCCGCCAGCCTCAATGCGCCGATCGGCGACATGAAGTTCGGCGTATTCCGCATGTAGTTTTTTCTTGTTTGATTGTTTTTTCTGGAAGGTTGGTTGTTGTCATGTCCCGTGTTGTTCCCACCACCTGCCGCGCAGTGGTTGCGCTGGCCGCGTTGGCCTGCATCGTGTGGTGCGGGCCGGCCATCGCGCAGGTGGCGATGCCGGCGCAGTCGGTCGAGCAGGTGGTAATGGTGCCGAAGGTGGGGATGGAAACCACCGTCGACCTGGAAACCACGATCTTCCGGCCGGCCGGCGAAGGGCCGTTCCCGATGGTGGTGATCAACCACGGCAAGTCGCCGGGCAAGCCCGCGTTCCAGGGCCGTGCGCGATTTGCCGCGCAGACGGCCGAGTTCGTGCGGCGCGGCTATGTGGTGGCGCTGCCGATGCGGCAGGGGTTTTCCAAGTCGGGCGGGCAGTACGTGGGCGGCAGCTGCGACGTGCGCGGCAACGGCATGATGCAGGCCGAAGACGTGGTGGCGGTGCTGGACTACCTGGTGCAGCAGCCCTATGTCGATGCCACGCGCATCGTCGTCATCGGCCAGTCGCATGGCGGCCTGTCGACCATGGCGTTGTCGGCCATCGGCTACCCCGGTGTGGTGGGTGTGGTCAATTTCGCGGGCGGCCTGCGCAACGACAACTGCGTGGGCTGGGAGAACAACCTGATCGACGCATTCGGTGACTACGGGCGCGGGGCGCGCTATCCGTCGCTGTGGATCTACGGCGACAACGACAGCTACTGGCCGTGGCCGCTGCCCGAGCGCATGTTCAACAGCTACAAGGCCAACGCCGGCGGAGCGGCAAAGGATGCGCGCTTCGTCGACGTGGGCGAATTCGACGGCGATTCGCACCGCCTGTTCAGCAACCGCGCCGGCGTGGCCGTGTGGCTGCCAGAGGTGGACGTGTTCTTCCGGCACCTGGGCTTGCCGTTCGACGAGATCCCCGAACGGACCCAGCCCGCCAGAGCGAAGACCGCCGGCCAGACGTCCTGACGATCCAGGAACCAGGAGGAGACATGCAATTCACCACGCTTTCAGTGACCGCCGAGCGCCATATCGCCACGGTCACGCTGAACCGGCCCGATGTGCGCAATGCGTTCAACGAGACGGTCATCGCCGAACTGACCGGCGCCTTCCGGGCGCTGGGTGACACGCCCGAGGTGCGGGCCATCGTGCTGACCGGCAATGGCCCCGCGTTCTGCGCGGGCGCCGACCTGAACTGGATGAAGAAGATGGCCGGCTACTCGGACGACGAGAACCGTGCCGATGCGCTGACGCTGGCGCAGATGCTCCACACGGTCTGGGTCTGCCCCAAGCCCGTGATCGCGCGGGTCCAGGGCGATACCTACGCCGGCGGCATGGGGCTGGTGGCGGCCTGCGATATCGCGGTGGCGTCGGCCACGGCCAACTTCTGCCTGTCCGAGGCAAAGCTGGGCCTGCTGCCCGCCACGATCAGCCCCTATGTGATCCGCGCGATGGGCGAGCAGGCGGCGCGCCGCTATTTCATTACCGCCGAGCGGTTCGATGCCGCCGAGGCGCTGCGCGTGGGATTCCTGCACGCGGTGGTGCCGCCGCAGGACCTGGATGAAAAGGTGGCCGAGATCGCCGCCACGCTGGCGGGCAACAGCCCCAATGCTGTGCGCGAGAGCAAGCGGCTGGTGCAGGATGTGGCAGGCCGCGGGATCGACAGCGACCTGCTGGCCGACACCGCCAACCGGATCGCAGCGATCCGCGCGTCTGACGAAGGGCGCGAGGGCGTGCGGTCGTTCCTGGAAAAGCGCGCGCCATCGTGGAAACCGCAGTAGCGCGGGATGCTGGAGATCTGCGCCCCTCTCCCACTCGCGGGAGAGGGGCGCAACCAGAAGCTTGCAAAGACGGTGGCCGCCACACAATTTTTTAGCAGACATTTGCCAGACGTTACCCGCGAGAAGCGCGATTCCAGGTGCCATGCGCGGCACGGCAGCCAGCAACATCGCGCTATTTCGCTCAATCTGATGCTAACGCGCTGACAGCGCCCGGTTTGCCAAGACAAGACGGACCTTCCTAACATGAGCCTCCCCAATCCGCCCGCAGCCCCAGCGCGTCCCGGCCTTGCCGTGACTGGCGCCGGCATGGGCGGACCTGGCAATCAAAGGAGGGTCCCCTTGACACATCCTGTCCCCAATCCCGCCGGCGCCGCCGTCGATGACATGACGCTTGCGGCACGCAGCCAGCAGGCCGTCTGGCATCCGTGCACGCGCCTGCGCCCTGACGCGGCCGACAACGAGCCGCCGCTGGCTATCGCCCGTGGCGAAGGGCCGTGGCTGATCGATACCGATGGCCGCCGCTATTTCGATGCCATCAGCTCGTGGTGGGTCAACCTGTTCGGCCATGCCAACCCGGCGATCAACGCCGCGCTGGTCGCGCAACTGAACACGCTCGAGCACGTGATGCTGGCCGGCTGCACCCACGCGCCGGCCGTGGAACTGGCCGAGCGGCTCGAAGCGCTGACCGGCGGCGTGCTGGGCAATGCGTTCTATGCGTCTGACGGCGCGTCGGCAGTGGAAATCGCGCTCAAGATGAGCTTCCACTACTGGCGCAACACGGGCCTGTCGGCCAAGCGCGAGTTCGTGTGCCTGCGCCACGGCTACCACGGCGAAACCGTGGGCGCGCTGGCCGTGACCGACGTGGAGATCTTCCGCGACGCCTACGACCCGCTGACGCGCCGCGCCCATGTGGTGATGTCGCCCGATGCGCGCCAGGCCGGTCGCGGCGAGTCAGCCGCCGATGTGGCAACACGCGCGCTGGCCGAACTCGAAGCGCTGCTGCGCGAGCGCGCGGGCCAGATCGCTGCGCTGATCGTCGAGCCGCTGGTGCAGGGCGCCGCCGGCATGGCAATGTACGACCCTTCCTATCTGGAAGGTGCCCGTGCGCTGTGCGACCGCTATCGCGTGCACCTGATCGCCGACGAGATCGCCGTGGGCTGCGGCCGTACCGGCACATTCTTCGCGTGGGAACAGGCGCGCGGCGGCGAGCCTGTGCCGGCGCATGCGTGGCCCGATTTCCTGTGCCTGTCGAAGGGCATCACGGGCGGCTACCTGCCGCTGTCGCTGGTGCTGTCGCGCCCGGAAATCCAGCGCGCCTTCGTGGCCGACGACATCGCGCGCAGCTTCCTGCATTCGCATTCGTACACGGGCAACCCGCTGGCCTGCCGTGCGGCACTGGCTACGCTGGACCTGTTCGCATCGGACGACGTGCTGCCCCGCAACCGCGAACGCGCCCAATGGCTGGCCCAAGCGATGGCCGGCATTGCCGCAGACCCCCGCGTAAGCCACGTGCGCCAGTGCGGCATGATCTGGGCTGCCGATATCGACCCCGAGGCCGCCGGCCCCGACTTTGCGGCGCGCTTCCACCTTGCCGCACGCGAGCGCGGCGTGCTGGCGCGGCCGATCGGCAACACGCTGTACGTGATGCCGCCCTATGTATTCGACGCCGCGCTGGCCAACTGGCTCGGCGAGCAATTGCTGGTCACGCTGCAGGCAGTACTGGCACCTGACGAGGAGGCACGCCATGCTGCTTGACCACCTGAAACGCGCCGCTGCGGCGCGTGAAACCGAGGCGCTGACGCGCCGCCGGCGCATCGCCCATACCGCCTGCGCCCCGCACCAGTCGGTCGGCGCCGTCGATGCCACGCCCACCCCGCTGCTGACCTTCTGCAGCAACGACTACCTGGGCCTGGCCAATCACGCGTCGATCGCCCATGCACTGGCCGACGGCGCGCACCGCTACGGCGCCGGCAGTGGCGCGTCGCACCTGGTCAGCGGCCACTCGCTGGCCCATGCCCAGCTGGAGCACGAACTGGCACGCTGGATGGCGCCATATATCCCGCAGGCGCAGGCGCTGTACTTCTGCACGGGCTACATGGCGAACCTGGCGGTGCTGACATCGCTGGGCACGGCCGATGCGACGCTGTTCTGCGAGACGCTCAACCATGCATCGCTGATCGATGGCGCGCGTCTGGCGAAGGCCGACGTGCAGCGCTATCCGCATGGCGACACGCAGGCGCTGGATGCGCTGCTGCAGGCCAGCCAGGACAAGCTGAAGCTGATCGTCACCGACAGCGTGTTCAGCATGGACGGCGACCTGGCACCGCTGGCCGCGCTGCTGGCGCTGGCCGAGCGCCACGACGCATGGATCATCGTCGACGACGCGCACGGCTTTGGCGTGCTGGGCGGCAACGGCCATGGCGTGCTGGAGCACCTGGGCCTGCGCTCCGAACGGCTGGTCTATATCGGCACGCTGGGCAAGGCCGCCGGCGTGGCCGGTGCCTTCGTGGCGGCGCACGAGACGGTCATCGAACACTTGGTCAACACGGCGCGTCCGTATATCTATACGACGGCCGCGCCGCCGGCCGTGGCGCACGCGCTGCTGACCAGCCTGGAAATCATCGCTGGCGAGGAAGGGCACAGCCGGCGCGCCCATCTGGCCGACCTGATCGCGCAACTGCGCCAGGGCCTGGCGGCGCTGGCCGCGCAGGCGGGCTGGACGCTGGGCGACAGCGATACCGCGATCCAGCCGCTGATCGTGGGCGATAACGCGGCATCGCTGGCGCTGTCGGCGGCGCTGGAGGCCGACGGCATCCGCGTGGGCGCGATTCGTCCGCCCACGGTGCCGGCTGGCACGGCGCGCCTGCGCATCACGCTGTCGGCCTCGCATACGGCCGCCGACGTGGCGCGCCTGCTCGATGCCATCGCCCGCGCCATGCCGCGCCAGCACAAGGAGGCCGCATGATTGCCAACAAGCCGGAGCGCTTTGCCTGCTTCGTCACGGGAACCGACACCGGCGTGGGCAAGACCCACGCCACCGCCACGCTGCTGCACGCCCTGTACGGGGCCGGCTACAGCACGGTGGGCATGAAGCCCGTGGCAGCCGGCGGCGAGTGGCTCGATGACCGCTGGCAGAACGACGATGTCGACCAGCTGCGTGCGGCGGGCTCGGTGATCGTGCCGCAGGAAGAGATGTGCCCGTTCTTCTTCCGCACGCCGGCGTCGCCGCACCTGGCCGCCGCGCTGGAAGGCGAGCGCATCACGCGCGGGCCGATCCGGGCCGCGTTCGACTCGCTGTGCACCAAGGCCGATGCGGTGGTGGTGGAGGGCGTGGGCGGCTTTGTCGTGCCGCTGGACGTGGGCGCGGTGCGGTGGAATACCGCCGACCTGGCCGTGATGCTGGACCTGCCCGTGATCATGGTGGTGGGCGTGCGGCTGGGCTGCCTGAGCCACGCGATGCTGACCGCCGAGGCGGTGCGCGCACGCGGCCTGAGGCTGGCCGGCTGGATCGCCAACCGCATCGACCCGGACATGCTGCTGCCTGCCGAGAACATCGTCACGCTGCAGGACGCGCTGGACGCACCGATGCTGGGCGAACTGCCCTGGCAGGTGGCGCCGGCCGTTGCCGCCCAACACCTGGACCTTGCGCCGCTGCTGGCAAGCATGCCGCCGGTTGCAGCCTCCAACATCGCCGCGCCGCGTCACGCCTGACCCGCGCATCGTGAAACCGAATACGTATTCCCCGAACATGACTCAAATCGCTGAAACCCAGACCGTCGCCACCATCTCCGCCGAATCGCTGCGCCAGTCGGCCCGCAACATCGCCGCCGCCGCGCCCAAGGAGGGCGACGCCTGGCGCGTGGACGACGTGGCCGCGCTGTTTGCCCTGCCATTCAACGACCTGCTGTTCCGTGCGCAGCAGGTGCACCGCGAGAATTTCGACGCCAACACCGTGCAGCTGTCGACGCTGCTGTCGATCAAGACCGGCGGTTGCGAGGAAGATTGCGGCTACTGCCCGCAGAGCGCGCACCATGACGCGGGCGTGACGGCCGAGAAGCTGATGGACCTGGAAGCCGTGCTCGACGCCGCCAAGTCCGCCAAGGCCAACGGCGCCACGCGCTTCTGCATGGGCGCCGCATGGCGCAGCCCGAAGGACCGCCACCTGGAGCCGGTGATCGACATGGTGCGCGAGGTGAAGGCGATGGGCCTGGAAACCTGCGTGACGCTGGGCATGCTCAAGGCCGAACAGGCACAGCGCCTGAAGGACGCGGGCCTGGACTACTACAACCACAACCTCGATACGTCGCCCGAGTTCTACGGCAAGATCATCACCACGCGCACGTACCAGGACCGCCTGGACACCATCGGTCATGTGCGTGACGCCGGTATCAATGTCTGCTGCGGCGGCATCGTGGGCATGGGCGAGGCGCGCGAGGCGCGTGCCGGCCTGATCGCGCAGCTGGCCAACATGGACCCGTACCCCGAGTCGGTGCCCATCAACAACCTGGTGCAGGTGGAGGGCACGCCGCTGGCGGGCACCGAAGCGCTGGACCCGTTCGAGTTCGTACGCACCATCGCCGTGGCACGCATCACGATGCCGCGCGCGATGGTGCGCCTGTCCGCCGGCCGTGAGGCCATGGACGAAGCGTTGCAGGCGCTGTGCTTCATGGCCGGCGCCAATTCCATTTTCTATGGCGAGAAGCTGCTGACGACCGGCAATCCGCAAGCCGAGCGCGACCGCGCCCTGCTGGCACGTCTCGATATCCGCGCCGAAGGTTACGCGGGGTAAGCGACGTACAACCTGCCGATCTGAAGGAGCCTGGCTCGCCTTGACCCGGAGACAAAGGGAGGAGCCATGTTCAACAAGATCCTGATCGCCAACCGTGGCGAGATTGCCTGCCGTGTGGCGGCCACGTGCCGCCGGCTCGGCATCCGCACGGTGGCCGTCTATTCCGACGCCGACGCCGACGCGCGGCACGTCGCGTTCTGCGACGAAGCCGTGCATATCGGCGGTGCGGCCGCGCGCGACAGCTATCTGCGCGCCGACCACATCATCGAGATGGCAAAGGAAACCGGCGCCCAGGCCATCCACCCGGGCTACGGCTTCCTGTCCGAGAACGAGGACTTCGCGCGCGCCTGCGCCGAGGCCGGGCTGGTCTTTATCGGGCCGCCTGCCGATGCCATCCACGCAATGGGCAGCAAGAGCGCCGCCAAGCAGCTGATGGAAAAGGCCGCGGTGCCGCTGGTGCCCGGCTATCACGGCGAGGATCAGGATGCGGCGCTGCTGCGCCGCGAGGCCGACCGCATCGGCTATCCGGTGCTGCTCAAGGCCAGCGCCGGGGGCGGTGGCAAGGGCATGCGCGTGGTGGAGGCCGGCGACGGCTTCGAGGCGGCGCTGGCATCGGTCAAGCGCGAGGCGTCGGCCAGCTTCGGCGACGACAAGGTGCTGGTCGAGAAGTACCTGACGCGCCCCCGCCATATCGAAATCCAGGTGTTTGCCGATACGCACGGCAACTGCGTCTACCTGTTCGAGCGCGACTGCTCGGTGCAGCGCCGCCACCAGAAGGTGCTCGAAGAAGCGCCGGCGCCGGGCATGACCGAGGAACGACGCCGCGCGATGGGCGACGCCGCCGTGGCCGCCGCCCGGGCCGTGGGCTACGTCGGCGCCGGTACCGTGGAATTCATCGCCAACCAGGACGGTTCGTTCTACTTCATGGAAATGAACACGCGCCTGCAGGTGGAGCATCCGGTCACCGAGATGATCACCGGCCAGGACCTGGTCGAATGGCAACTGCGCGTGGCCGCCGGCGAGCCGCTGCCGCTGACGCAGGACCAGCTCAAGATCGACGGCCATGCGCTGGAGGCACGCATCTACGCCGAGAATCCCGACAAGGGCTTCCTGCCGTCGACGGGCACGCTGCGCTTCCTGCGCACGCCGCCGGCTGTGCAGTTCATGCGTGGCGGTGACGCCCATGGCCCGGCCGGCGTGCGGATCGACGCCGGTGTGCGCGAGGGCGACACCATCAGCCCGTTCTATGACCCGATGATCGCCAAGCTGATCGTCTGGGGCCGCGACCGCGACGAAGCGCTGTCGCGCATGGCGCAGGCGCTGTCCCATTATCACGTGGTGGGCCTGTCGACCAACGTGGCGTTCCTGCAGCGGCTGGTCAGGTCCGAGGCATTCCGCACGGCGGATCTCGACACGGGCCTGATCGAGCGCAACCAGACCGTGCTGTTCCCGCCGCAGAAGTCGGTGGGTATCGAGGCCATCGCGCTGGCCGTGGCCGCGCTGCTGGAGCGCGAGACGCGCGAGCGCCGCGTGGACGAGGCCGACCGCCATTCGCCGTGGACCCACGCGGGCGGCTGGCGCCTGAACGCGCGCGACGTGCGCACGCTGTACTTCGAGGGCGCCGGCCACAAGCTGGAAGTGGTGCTCAAGGGCGATGCACGCGCAATACCGGATCAGCGCCGCAGCACGCTGATCTACGCCGACCAGGCCGCGCCATTCGCCTACACCTTCAACGCCGACGACATCCGCGTGGACCTGGGCACCCGCCGCACGCACGGCCAGGTGCATCTGGAGGGCGACACCTTCCATGTGTTCCACGCCGGCCGCCATACCGTGCTGGAGTGGCTCGACCCGCTGTCCCACGCCGGAGAAGCCGAGGGCGAGGGCGGCAAGCTGACCGCGCCGATGCCGGGCAAGGTGATTGCGGTGATGGTCGAACCGGGCACACGCGTCACGCGCGGCACGCCGCTGCTGGTCATGGAGGCCATGAAGATGGAGCACACCATCGCGGCCCCGGCCGACGGCGTGGTCAGCGAGGTGCTCTACGGCGTGGGCGAGCAGGTGACCGAAGGCGCCCAGCTGCTGGCGTTTGCGCAGGCGGAAGAAGCGACTGCCTGACGGTTTGCTCCCTCTCCTGCCTGGCGGGAGAGGCGAGCAAAGCCGGGCCGCGCATCCTCCTGCCGGTAATCGCACAGCCGGGCAACGGCGCCCGGGAAAGCGCGCATAATCGTTGGCCTAACCCGTATAAAAATGGAGTCGAGATGAAGTTGCAGCTGTACGTGCCGGATGGCCGCTACGCGCCGTGGATCGAGGGCTTTGCCGAAGTGTTGCCCGAAGCGCAATGCCTGACCTGGGAAGAGAGCCAGGGCCAGGGCGTGGACTACGCCGTGGTGTGGCGTCCGCCCCTGGAAATGCTGCGCGGCCGCACGGACCTGAAAGCCGTCTTCAATCTCGGCGCCGGGGTGGACGGCATCCTGCGCCTGCGCGACAACGACCCCGATGCACTGCCGGCCGGCGTGCCGATCGTACGCCTGGACGACGCCGGCATGGCCGCCCAGATGAGCGAGTACGTGACCGCCGCCGTGCTGCGTTACTTCCGCAAGCTCGACGCCTATGACGTGCAGGAAAAGGCCGGCGCGTGGAAATTCCTGAAGCCGCATCGCCGCGCCGATTTCACCATCGGCGTGATGGGCATCGGCACGCTCGGGTCGCACATCGCGCGCACGCTGGCGAGCTTCGGCTTTCCGGTGCGCGGCTGGAGCCGTTCGGCCAAGACGGTCGAAGGCGTGCAGTCGTTCCACGGCTCGGATGGCCAGGAAACCTTCCTGAACGGCCTGAAGGTGCTGGTCAACGTGCTGCCGCTGACGCCCGACACCGAGGACATCATCGATACCAGCCTGCTCTACAAGCTGGGCAAGGGCGCCTACGTGATCAACGTGGCGCGCGGCCAGCACCTGGTGGAAGCCGACCTGCTGGCAGCCGTGCAGGACGGGCAGATTGCCGGCGCCACGCTGGACGTGTTCCGTATCGAACCGCTGCCGGCCGATCATCCGTACTGGCAGGAGCCGCGCATCACGATCACGCCGCATATTTCCGCACTGACGCTGCGCGAGGACAGCATCGCCCAGATCGCCGGCAAGATCCGCCTGCTGGCGGAGGGCAAGCCGATCGCCGGCGTGGTGGACCTGCAGCGCGGCTACTAGGCCACGACGGGCCAGCAAGGCCACGGCGCGGCCCGCACCAGGCTGACGAGAGGATCGAGGAGACAACCATGACCATCCCCCAATACGTGAAGATCGTCGAAGTGGGGCCGCGCGACGGCCTGCAGAACGAGAAAGCGATGGTGCCGGCCGACGTGAAGGTCGCGCTGATCAACAAGCTGACCGACGCCGGCTTCGTCAATATCGAGGCCGCGTCGTTCGTGTCGCCCAAGTGGGTGCCGCAGATGGCCGACGGCGCCGAGGTGATGGCCCGCATCGAACGCCGGCCCGGCACGCTGTACTCGGTGCTGACGCCGAACATGAAGGGCTTCGAGGGCGCCGTGGCGGCCAGTGCCGACGAAGTGGTGATCTTCGGCGCGGCCAGCGAGGCGTTCTCGCAGAAGAACATCAACTGCTCGATCGCCGAGTCGATCGCGCGCTTCGAGCCGGTGGCGGCGGCCGCCAAGGAAAAGGGTATCCGCCTGCGCGGCAGCATTTCGTGCGCGCTGGGCTGTCCGTACCAGGGCGAGGTGTCGGTGCATGCCGTGGTGGACGTGGTGCGCCGCATGCGCGAACTGGGCTGCGACGAGATCGATATCGCCGATACCATCGGCGTGGGCACGCCGCTCAAGGTACAGGAGGTGATGCGTGCCGCGTCGGCCGAATTTGCCATGGACCGGCTGTCGGGGCACTTCCACGACACCTATGGGCAGGCGCTGTCGAATATCCTGGCGAGCCTGGAAGTGGGCATCGCCATCTTCCACGCGTCGGTGGCGGGCCTGGGCGGCTGCCCCTATGCGAAGGGTGCCACCGGCAACGTGGCTACCGAAGACGTGCTGTACATGCTGCACGGCATGGGCCTGCACACCGGCATCGACCTGGAAGCCGTGGTACGGGCCGGCGACTATATCTCGCAGTCCATCGGCCGGGCCAACAGCTCGCGCGTGGGCAAGGCCTTGCTGACCAAGTGGGCGGCGGCGGCCGATGCCACGGTCTGTGTCTGAACCAGGAGAACAACAAGCATGAGCGAAAACCCGACGCTCCCCGAATCCGCGCAACGCGTGGCCGACCTGCTGGCCGGCATCGGCCATGACCGGCCGGTGGTGATACTGCCGGCCACCGGCAAGACTTCGGCCGAGGCGGCCGCCGGCCTGGGATGCACCGTGGCCGAGATCGCCAAGTCGATCATCTTCCGCCGCGTGGAGGACGATGTGCCGGTGCTGGTCATCGCCAGCGGAAGCAATCGCGTGGACGAATCGAAGGTGGCCGCCCGCGTGGGCAGGCTGGGCAAGGCCGACGCGAAGTTCGTGCGCGAGAAGACCGGCTATGCGATTGGCGGCGTGTGCCCGATCGGCCATGCGGTGAAGCCGGTGATGCTGCTTGATGCGGACCTGTTCCAGTACGACAGCGTCTGGGCGGCCGCCGGCCATCCCCACGCGGTGTTCAACCTGACGCCCCAACAGCTGCAGGCCATGACCGGTGCCGAAGTGGCCGACGTGGCGCAGGCGCAGCAGGCCCAGGCATGACGCCCGCCCGCCGCCGGCTGCTGGCCGATCTGGTGCGCGGCGCGGCCGCGGCGCAGATCGTGTCGCCGGTGCCGTCGCCGTGCCGCAGCATCTGCAAGATGGACAGCGACAGCGGCTTCTGCGAAGGCTGCCTGCGGACCATCGCGGAAATCGCGGCGTGGTCGGGCGCCGACGACGCAGAGCGCCGGCGCGTCTGGGCGCTGTTGCCGGCGCGCGTGCCCCGGCTGTGCGAAGGCAGCGCGGCATGAACGCCATGAGCGCCATGAGCGGAACCGGCGCGCTGGCGCTGCCCGCCACCATGCGCGTGTTCGAGCGCGGCTGGCTGTCCGCGAACAACGTGCTGTTTATCGACGATGCCACGCAGGACACCACGCTGGTCGACAGCGGATATGTCACGCATGCCCCCCAGACCGTGGCGCTGGTGGAAGCCGCGCTCGACGGGCGGCCGCTGCGGCGCGTCATCAATACCCACCTGCATTCCGATCACTGCGGCGGCAACGCGGCGCTGCAGCAGCGCTGGCAGCCGCGCACGGCCATTCCCGCCGCCGAGGCCGCGGCGGTTTCGGCCTGGGATGCCGATGCCCTGACCTTCGACGCCACAGGCCAGCAATGCGCGCGATTCACGTTCGACAACGTGCTGCACGACGGCGACGCGCTGCAGCTTGGCGGCATCGACTGGCGGGTCATTGCCGCGCCGGGCCACGACCCGCACGCGGTGATGCTGTTCGCGCCCGCGCAGCGCATCCTGATTTCGGGCGATGCGCTGTGGGAGAACGGCTTTGGCGTGATCTTTCCCGAGCTTGATGGCGAAAGCGGCTTTGCCGAGCAGGCCGCCATCCTGGCGCTGATCGACAAGCTCGACGTCCGGCTGGTGATTCCGGGCCATGGCCGTCTGTTCGGCGACGTGGCCGGTGCCGTGGCCCGTGCGCGCAGCCGGCTCGACTACCTGCAGGCCGATCCGCTGCGCAACGCCACGCACGCGATGCGCGTGCTTGCCAAGTTCAAGTTGCTGGAGGCCCAGGCGCTGCCGCGCGACGACCTGTTCGCGTGGTTCGCGGCCACGCCGCTGATGCAGCGCATGCATGCGCGCTTCACGCCCGGGCAGGCGCTGGATGCGGTGTTCGACCAGACCCTGCTGGCGCTGGAGAAAGTGGGCGCCCTGCAGCGCGACGGCAACCTGGTCGCCAACCGGGACTGACCATGCAGCCGCTGCGCAGCCAGGCATTCCAGCTCAGGCCGTTCCGCGCCAGCGACGAGGCCCAGTTTGTGATGGCCGTGCGCGAGTCGATGCCGACGGTGGGATTGTGGATGCCGTGGGCGCGACCGGACTACAGCGTCTACGACGCGCGCGAGTGGTTCGAGCGGTGCGCGACGATGATGGACGAGGGCGCGGCGTACGACATCGGCGTGTTTTCGCCCGATGGCCGCGAACTCTATGGCGGCGTTGCCATCAACCAGATCCGCCGCGAGGACAACACCGGCAACCTGGGGTACTGGATCCGGCAGAGCCAGCAGCACAAGGGCCTGGCGTCGGGCGCGACGACGATGATGGCCTGCTACGGCTTTCACACGCTGGGGCTTACCCGGCTGGAGATCGTGGCAGTCGAGACCAACCTCGCAAGCCGCGCCGTCGCCGAGAAGATCGGTGCCGGTTTTGAGTGCATCGCCCGTAACCGCCTGATCCTGCGCGGGCGGCCCGTGCCGGCGGCGGTGTATTCGCTGGTGCCCGAGTCATTTTCGATGGGTCGGTAGCGCTTCAGGTTACGGCCTTCGCTGTCCCGTGGCACGGGCTTGCTCCCCTCTCCCGCAAGGCGGGAGAGGGGCCGGGGGAGAGGGGGCGGCGCTTCAAATGTCGACAAGTCGGCAAGCAGAGCCTCTATGCCCTCTCCCCCAACCCCTCTCCCACTGCGTGGGAGAGGGAAGCCAGCCAACGGGTAGCCCGCTCAGAACTGCGTGCGCATCCCGATCCGCACACTGCGGCCCGGCAGCGGCGCGATATCGCGCAGGATCGACGTGGCGCTGCGTGCCTCGGTGTTGGTCAGGTTGTCGCCGCGGAGGTAGAACAGCGTCTGGGTGCCCGACAGCTTCATCTTGTAGGTCAGGGCCACGCCCAGCATCGTGTAGGCGTCGGACGGCGTATCGCCGGTCGGCACACGGGTCTGGCGCGCGTTCCAGTCCACGTTGACGCGTGCGCCCCACGGGCCGGCGGCGTAGACCAGCGATCCGCCCAGGCGCAGCGGCGACAGGCGCGGCAGCGGCTGGCCGTTGCTGCGGTTCTCGCCGTGGACATAGTCGGCACGTGCTTCGAAGTCCAGCGAGTCGCTGGTGGTCAGCATTTTCTGCAGCAGGCGCGTCTTGCCTTCGGCCTCGAAGCCATACAGCGTGGCTGGCACCCCCATGTACTGAAGCTCGGGCAGCGCGCCGTCGCTGCCGGCGGCCACCACATTGCCTTCGGCGTCGCGATAGCCGCCCGTGTTCAGCAGCGCCAGGTAGTTCTGGAAGCGGCTGTAGTAACCCGACACGCTGCCGCTATGGTTGCCCTGCTTGAAGCGCATGCCCAGATCGATCGACGTGGCGCGTTCCTTGGCCGCGTTCGGGTCACCCACTTCGAACGATCCGGTCGCCAGGTGCGGGCCGTTGGCATACAGCTCGTAGAACGTGGGTGCGCGCTCGGTGTACGACAGGTTCGACGTCACCGTCCACACCGGGTTGAGCTTGTAGAGCAGGCCGGCCGATGCGCTGCCGGCGTTGAAGCTGCGCTCGGCATCGCTGAAGCGGTCGTTGCCGTTGGCGCTGGCCTTCACCTTGCTATGGTCCAGGCGGCCGCCGAAATTCAGCTTCAGGTCGCCCGACGAGATCAGCGGCAATTCCTCGAATACGAACAACGCGGCGTTGTCGGTGGCCGTGCTCGGCACGAATGCTTCTTCGCCCAGCGCCGAGAAATCGGTATGGCCGAACTGCGTGCCGATCACGCCGGTCATGTTGCCGATCTTGCCGTGCGTGGCTTCCAGTCGGGCGTCCCAGCCGTGGTTCTTGAAGGTCGTGCCGGTTTCGCCGCCCTCGATCTCGCGGTGCTCGTAGTCGGTGTAGCTGAACTTGCCCTTGACCGATTCGAAGATGCCGTTGGTGGCGCCGGCCAGGTTGCGCGACTCGCCCTCCAGCGCAAAGCGGTCCTGGCGCATCTTGATGCGCGCGTCTGCCTCGGCCGGCGTGCCGTAGTCGTTGCGGTAGGTCGACCAGTTGGCGCCCACGAAGCCGTCGGCCCACGTGTACGAGCCGCCCATCGACCCGCCTTCCTGGTGGGCGTTGGTGTTCGGGATCTTGCCGTAGGCCTCGCTCTCGCCTTCGGGCAGCGGCTGGGTGGCGCGCTGCGTGCCGCTGCGGGCGTAGCCCGGAATGCGCAGGTCGCTGGTCTGGCGTACGAATGCATCGGCGTGCACCGCGAACTTGCCGTTGCCGGCTTCCAGCATGCCGCTGGCATTGCGGCCCTTGTCGCCGCCAATCGTGCCGCTGACATCGGCCGCGCCGCTCACGCCGGTGATCGGGTCGCGCGGAATACGGTTGTCGATGACGTTGACCACGCCGCCCACGGCATTGCCGCCGTACATCAGCGCGGCCGGGCCACGGACCACTTCGATCTTCTCGGCGACCAGCGGGTCGATGGGCACCGCGTGGTCATAGGACAGCGTGGACGCATCGAGCGTCGAGCCGCCGTTCTGCAGCACCTTGATGCGGTCGCCGTCCAGGCCGCGGATGGCCGGCCGGCTGGCATTCGGGCCGAAGTAGCTCGATGTGACCCCCGGCATGCTGTTCAGCGTTTCGCCGAGCGTGCTGGCCTGGCGCACGGCCAGTGCGTCGCCGCCCAGCGTGGAGACCGGGGCCACCATGTCGTTCAGGTCGCTGCCGAGCGGGTTGGCGGTGACCACCACCTCCTTCAGCGTCGGTGCGGTGGCTTGTGGTGCGGCGGCCGGAGCAGCGGCCGGGGCGGCCGGTGCGGCCTCGGGGGCGGCCGGCGTGGTGGCCTGGGCGATGGCGTGCGAGGACAGGCCTGCGGTGATCAATGCGGCAAGCGCCGCCAGCGGGGTGCGACGCACCACCAGAGTACGGTTGGAGTTCGAGTACATGGCTCGCGATTCGAATTCGGTATGGGCGGGCGCGGCCACGGCAATGCGCGGCGCGCCCGGTCAGGCGTGCGCGTGCGCGGGGTATTACCCCCGCACGCGCGGCTGCAGGTCAGGCGAATGCGAATGCGGCCGGAGGGGCGCGGGAATGGAAGGCGCGTGCCGCCGGCAGGTCGGGCCAGCGCCAGGCTAGGTTGGCCGGCTTGACTGGCTTGCCGAAGGCAAGAGACGGCAGCACGAAGCTGCCAAAGTGGGTGTCGGCCAGCGTGGCGCCATCGAACAGCACGCACGAGTGCAGGCCAAGCTTCAGGGAAAACGGTTCGGCGTGGCCGGAGTCGGTGCCGGCGGTGCCCTCAGCAACATCGCCGGCGTTGTCGACATTGGTGGATGCGATCTGGGCGGCGGCCTGCGGGGTGTTCAGCAGTCCGCCGTGCACCACGCGGTGCACCAGGCCCACGTGCTGCGTCAGCAGCAGGCAGCAGATCAGGCACAGCGCCGGCCAGAAGCCGATGCCGCGCGCGCGCCAGCGGGAGAGGAGCGGGAAATCAGTGCCCATGCCCGCAGTCGCACGGCCCGTCGCCGTGATCGTGATCGTGACCATGGTCGTGGTCGTGGTCATGGTCGTCGTCGAACGCATCGCCCCAGTCCGGGAACGGATCGGGATACGCCGCCCAGGCCTCGGGACCGGCCGCCATTTCGTCGTCGGTCAGCAGGCAGGAGTCAAGCCGGGCCTCCAGCGCAGGCACGTCGAGGTCGGCGCCGATCAGCACCAGTTCCTGGCGGCGGTCGCCATAGGCGGCGGGCAGCCCGTCTTCGAGCAGGTCGGCCTCGATGGCGGCACGGGCCAGGCCCTCGGCGGGCCATTCCCCGGCATCGATCGCGGCCCACCAGGCGCCTGCCGCGCCGGGGCGGCATACGCCGCCGGCCTGGCTCCAGTCGCCGGCAATATCCATGCGGCTGGCCAGCCAGAACAGGCCCTTGGAACGCAGCACGTCGCCATGCTCGCGCATCCATTCGGTGTGGATCAGGTCGGCAAACCGCTGCGGATGGAACGGGCGGCGACGGCGGTAGACCAGCGTGGCGATGCCGGCGGCATCGGGCACGGCATCGTTCTGCAGCGCCGCCTGCCATCCGGCCGCGTTGGGCGTGGCTTCCATGTCGAAGCGGCCGGTGCCCAGCAGCTGCGCGGCTGGCACGTTGCCATGGCTGGCATCGACGATGCTGGCGCGCGGGTTCAGCGCGCGCAGCACCACGTGCAGGCGGCCCAGCTGGCCGGCGTCGACGAGGTCGATCTTGTTGATGACGATGACATCGCAGACTTCGACCTGGTCTATCAGTACATCCACCACGGTGCGGTCGTCGTCATCGTGCGCGGCCAGGCCGCGCGCCGACAGGAAATCGGCGTCGTGATAGTCCGTCAGGAAGCGGCTGGCATCGACCACGGTCACCAGTGTGTCCAGGTGCGCCACGCCGGGCGCCTGCTCGCCGTGCGCGTCCTCGAACGCGAAGCCTTCGGCGATACCCAGCGGCTCGTCGGTCGGATCGGCCTCGATCACGGCAAAGTCGTACTGGCCGGTCTGGGCCAGACGGTCCACTTCGGCCAGCAGGTCGGCACGGCTGTCCACCACGGCCAGGCGTATGCCGGGCTGCGACATCAACTGATGCAGCACGGTGGTCTTGCCGGCGCCGGTGAATCCGGACAACACAGTGACGGGCAGGCGAGCGGCCATGACGGAAGGACGTTGTTATTGCAACAAAGTTGCGACTGTAACAGAAAGCCGGCTGCGGCAACAGGCTGGCGGTATTCCGCAATGGTAGTGCCGTAGCCGTGACGCCACAAAGGCAATCGCAATCGGGGCGATGCGGGCGCGCAATGCAAAACGGCCCGGAAGACCGGGCCGTTGGGCGTCGGAGCAGGTCAGCCGCGCGGGTGACCGCCGAAGACGATC